>Ga0265294_10001124_pt1 | contig 36253 bp, 30 predicted proteins | sample MunlanPumphouse3_FD_192504 | JGI IMG/M metagenome (GOLD analysis project Ga0265294, IMG submission 192504) | Groundwater microbial communities from a municipal landfill in Southern Ontario, Canada - Pumphouse #3 | ecosystem: Environmental > Aquatic > Deep subsurface > Groundwater | place...
AAAACATCATATCAAATGCTTCTTGATTGCTGATTTTTTTATCAAGTTTAATATTGGCAATATCTTTTAAATAAGTAGGCTCAGCTACTGGTCTGTCTAAAATAGGTGCTTGTTCAGAAACGGGCTGAACTGGAACAACTGCTACATTTTCTCCGTGCCAAAAGAGTTCCATATTTCCAGTATCTGTAACTTCACCAATTACAGCCACATCTAGTTCCCATTTTTCAAAAATATCTATAATTGCTTGTTCACACCCTTTTTTAGCACAAATCAACATTCTCTCTTGTGATTCACTTAGCATAAAGTCATAAGGAGTCATCCCCTCTTCACGGGCTGGAACTTTATCAAGGTGCATTATCATTCCAGAACCACTTCTTCCTGCCATTTCAAATGAACTAGAAGTAAGACCAGCTGCTCCCATATCTTGAATACCAATAATTAAATCTGCTTTAAAAAGTTCTAAACAAGCTTCTAAAAGTAGTTTTTCAGTAAAAGGGTCACCAACTTGAACAGTTGGTCTTTTAGATTCACTATCTTCAGTAAAAGAAGCCGAACTCATAACAGCACCACCTAATCCATCTCGTCCTGTTTTAGACCCTACATACATTACAGGATTTCCTAAACCTTCTGCTTTTCCTAAGAAAATTTCATCTGCTTTTACAAGCCCAATTGTAAATGCATTAACAAGATTATTTCCTGCATAACACTCTTCAAAAGTAGTCTCTCCTCCAATAGTAGGAACTCCCATACAGTTACCATAACCACCAATTCCTGCAACTACGCCTTTTAATAAGTATCTGTGTTTTTGAGCTGTAGCACTGTTTCCTTCAATAGAAGCAAACCGAATAGAGTTCATACTAGCAATTGGTCGTGCGCCCATTGTAAATACATCTCTTAAAATTCCTCCAACTCCTGTTGCTGCTCCTTGATACGGTTCTATAAAACTAGGGTGATTATGAGACTCCATTTTAAATACAGCCGCGTACCCATCTCCAATATCAATAACTCCAGCGTTTTCACCAGGTCCTTGAATAACCCAAGGTGCCGTCGTTGGAAACCCACTTAAATACTTTTTACTTGATTTATATGAACAGTGTTCACTCCACATTGCAGAAAAGATTCCAATTTCTACATAATTTGGCTCTCGCCCTAAAATTTGTTTAATGTTCTCAAACTCTTCGAGTGTTAAAGAGTGTGCTAGTGCAATCTCTTCAAGGTTTTCTAATTTTTGCATAGTGAATAACCCTTATGTTTATATCTTAAATTGAGGGATTTTATCTAAAATATTATTAACAACTATTTAAGTTTAAATATTTGTTTTTAGATTGTATTTTTTTGAATTTGTTTACTAATTGTCTTATTTATGAAAATTAAGTGACAAAAAGCGCTTATAGAAGAGATTTATTAAGTTTTCTGTTGTATACTTTTATTAAATTTACAAAACGGGGATGGCTTGTGAGACTTCTTTTTACACTACTACTGACACTATGCGTTGCATTTGGCGCGCAACTTAAAGAAAAAACTTGGGAACGGGGTGAAACATTTTTAACCTTTTTGCAATCAAAAAAGATTCCTCAAGAGTTATATTTTAACTTAGAATCAAATGACAGAGAGTTATGTTCTGAAATTAATGCAGGTGTAAAATATTATATTTTAGAAGATGATAAAACTAAGGAGTTGTTGCAAGTGCTAATTCCTATTAGTGAAGAGATGCAACTACATTTGTACAAAGAAAATGACAAGTTCGTTTTTACAACCACCCCAATTTCTTTTGAAGAAGTTACTCAAACTATTGCTATTCCTATTTCATATTCTCCTTATCAAGATATTTTAAATGCCACTTCAAATGAGAGTTTAGCCAATGAATTTGTACGCTCTTTTGACAAGCTAGCCGATTTTAAGCGTATGAGAAAAGGTGACCATGTTGCTATAAAATACACTCAACGAATACGAATGGGACAATATTATGGAACTCCTACTATTCATGCTGCTTTAGTGGAAGCCAGAAAAAAACAGACTTATATTTTTAAAAACAAACACGATGGCATTTATTATGACCAATTGGGACGAAATCTCACAAGTTTTTTTATGAAAGTTCCCCTAAATTACACACGAATTTCTGACCGCTTTACCTATAAAAGATGGCATCCTGTTTTAAAACGATACAGAGCACACTTAGGGATTGACTACGCAGCTCCTGCAGGCAGACCAATAGTTGCTGCGGCTTCTGGAAAAATCATCTCTAAAGGTGTTAAAGGCGGATACGGTAAGACTATTGAAATACGACATGAGGGAAATTATAAATCTTTATACGCTCATATGAGCAAATACTCAAATGTAAAATCTGGTCAATACGTTAAACAAGGAACTGTTATTGGTTATGTAGGAAGTACGGGCATGAGTACAGGTCCCCATTTACACTTTGGTTTATACCAAAATGGTCGAGCTATTAATCCTGCTAATATTATAAAAGTTACTAAAAATGAGTTAAAAGGGAAAGATAAAGAGAAATTCATTGCTTATACCAAAGAGCTCTCTAACGATTTAATTCAAACCATCTTAAGCAAACCTCAGCCTTTAAATATTACTAAAATAGAGACTTATACGGCTTTAAACAATGAAGTTTAGTCTGTTTACTAGCAAAAAGTAAGTAGTAGCTTTTCAGCTACTACTTACATTGGAACATCTAATTAAATCCACCCTTTTTTCTTAAATACAACAATTGGGGTAACTGAAGATAAAATCATAAACAAAATTGAAAACACATATCCATATTCCCAATTAAGTTCAGGCATTCCTTCAAAGTTCATTCCGTAAATACTTGCAATTAGTGTAGGTGGAAGAAAGACTACGTTAACAATAGTAAAGATTTTAATAACTTTATTTTGCTCAACACTTAAAATACCTATAAATATATTTTGCAAATAATCGAGTCGTTCAAAGTTAAAATTAGTATATTCAATAAGAGATCTGATATCTTTAAGCATTATAGGAATCTCATTTTTTTCTTCACTATATTTTTCACATTTTAAAAGTGAACTTAATATTCTTTGCTTATCTGTTAGATTTTCTCTAATTTTCATATTTAAATCTTCAAAAGCTGAAATCTTTTCTAAAATCTCTTCATCATCGTTAGAATAGTCTGTAAATACATGTTTCCTAATTTTTGCAATCTCTTTAGATAAATCTTCAATAGTATCAGCATCGGCATCAATTCTAATATCTATAATTTGACAAAAAATAGAGTACCCATTTCTAAACTCTTTAGGTGAACTAAGCAGTCGTTTGGTAAATGCACTAAAACTTGCTAACTCTTTATATCGGATTGAAATAAGAAGTTTCCCTTGTAAAATAAAAGAGACTGTTTCATTGAAAGGGTGACCGTTGTCATTAATTAAAAAATAACTGTTAATTTCAATACGGTTATCTTCTTCCCAATACCTTGAACTTAATTCAATCTCTTCACTCTCTTGTTTAGTGGGAAAACTAATATCAAAAATGGCTTCAACTGCCTTAATCTCTTCATAATTAGGTCTGACCATATCAATCCAAATTACACTGTTTCTATCTTCATTATTTTCAAAAACATCGAGACCTTCAATTACACTAAGTCGGTTTCCTTTTTGAACAAAGCAATTAATCATATAGCTCCTTTTTGGGGTTTTATTTTATAAAAGAAGAAGAGATAATGGACAAAAATTCATCTTTAGTTTTTTTCTCTTTTTTAAACAATCCTCTAAGTGCTGAAGTAACAGTAGTTGAACATATTTTCTGAACTCCTCGCATCTCCATACACATATGCCTAGCATCTACAACTACAGCAACCCCTTTGGGCTTTAAGTGTTCATTAAGTGCATCGGCAATTTGTTCGGTGAATTGTTCTTGTATTTGTAGTCGTCTTGCAAAAACATCAACGACTCTTGGGATTTTACTCAATCCAACTACTTTTCCATTGGGAATATATGCTACGTGCACTTTTCCAATAATAGGCAGCATATGGTGTTCACATTGAGAGTAAAATTCTATATCTTTAAGTACCACCATTTCATCATTGGTTGAAGTAAATAAGGCTTTTTCAATAATACTTTTAGGGTCTTCTTTGTAACCACTGCACATAAACTCCATGGCTTTACGAACTCGTTGCGGAGTCTTTACCAGTCCTTCTCGTGTAATATCTTCGCCTAAATACGTAAGCATATTTTTTACAGCATTTTCAAAATCTTTTTCTTGCATTGTTTTCCTCTTTACATATTCATGGCATCGCTTAAATTCCAAATGGGCATAAAAATTGCCAACATTAGCCATACAATAAAAGTAGATATTAAAATAAAAAAGATAGGTTCGATATAAGCAGTAAAGCTTTTAAAAGAGTCCTTTACTCTTTTTTTGTATATCTTTTCCACTTCATTTATTGTAATGTGCAATGAATTGCTTTGTTCTCCTACGCTTATAAGTCTAAGAACCAATTCATCGAATAACTTAGCGTTTTCAAAGGCAAATAATATTGATTTTCCGCTTTGAATCTGCTGATTTATCTTTTTTAACTTCTCTTTTAAATAACAATTACTAATTAAGACATGAGAATTGTTAAATGCTGTTTGAAATTTATATTTGTCATTGAGTAAAATAGTCACACTCAAAAAGAAGAGTTGAAATTGTGTATAGAAAATAACTTTGCTTAAAAGAGGCAGATATAAAATCAAACATTTGTCTACTTGATACCTAAAAGTTTGGCTTTGTTTATACTTTACTTGCATTAAAAATATCAATGCAATTAAAAAACTTGAAAAATAGAAAAAATAGTTGTGGACAAGCTCTTTAAAGTATAACAATGCTTTTGTTGCCCATGGTAAATTGGATTCATACTGTAAAAAAAGGTGTTCAAATTTTGGCACAACAAAATAAAATGAAAAAAGCGTTAAAAAAAGCAATGACAAGGATAGCACAAAAGGATACCTTAGGGAACTTGTTAAAATTTCTTTACTATCTTGTTTACTTTTAAGCACTAGCACCAAAGAGTTCATAACTGTTTTTAAGTTTCCATTGTCTTGTGCAATTCTTAAAAAAACCAAAGGAAGTGTGCCTAAAATTGCTCTATAGGGTTTAAGTTCCTCATCGAGTTTTTTTCCGTTTTTTAAGGCGTGCGTTAAAGTAAACAACATCTCTTTGAGTTGAGTGTTTTTTGTACTTTTATGTAAAATTTCAACAGCATCATTGAATAAAATATTAGCTTGAAGCATGATATTAAGTTCATTAAACAAAGCAAAAACTTCACTGCTTTGTACCCGTTTTTTAAATTTTATTCTCTTTTTTATAACAATTTCTTCTCTGGCAATTATATTTTTAGGTAAAGTCTCCTTGTATATGTCTTTACTTTTTATAATTATTGTTTTTAAAGTTTTATTCTCTTGATACACAATTTTATATGTTTTCAAAATCGGGTCACTTTATAAACTTCTCTTAATGTAGTTACTCCCTCTTTCACTTTTTCTAAAGCATTTTCATACAAAGATTTAAAGCCGTTATCTTTTGCATATTGTAAAAGTTCGTGAGTGCTTTTTTGCTGTATTATCATGGAAGAAAGCTCTTCATCTATAACTAAAATTTCATTAACCATCATTCTGTTTTGATAACCCGTTAAATTGCATTTTTCACACCCTTTGGCAATAAATTGTTCTTCATCTGCTCTTTTTTTGCACTCACAACACAGTTTTAAAACAAGCCTTTGTGAAATAATGGCTTTTAGTGTTGAAGCAATTAAAAACGATTCGGCTTCTAAATCTAGCAAACGATTAATAGTAGAAATAGCATTATTAGCATGTAAGGTTGCTAAAACCAAATGCCCCGTTAAAGAAGCTTGAATGGCTATTTTTAACGAGCTTACATCTCTTATTTCTCCTATCATAATAATATCCGGGTCTTGTCTTAATACATCACGAAGTATTTCACTAAACCCTAAGTTAATCTCGCTGTTAACAGCAATTTGTTGGATATTTTCAATCTGATATTCCACAGGGTCTTCAATAGTAATAATTTTTTTATTTACAGAATTTAACTCTTTTAAAATAGAGTACAAAGTGGTTGTTTTACCACTTCCAGTAGGTCCCGTTACAAGTATTAAACCTTGTGTGCTTTCAATAGATTGTTTTAAGGTGTTTAAAATAGTTTTTTCAAAACCCAAGCTATCTAAACTTATATTGACACTTTTCTTATCTAAAATTCTAATCACTATGGACTCTCCGTTGATAGTAGGCATAACGGATACTCTAAAATCATACACTTCACTGGCGCTAAGTATTTTACTAAAACGCCCATTTTGTGAAATTCGTTTTTGTGTAATATCCATAGAAGACAAAAGCTTAATAACTGCACTAATAACGGTATAAAATGCCAAGTCAAATCTAAAAAAGTGTTGCAACAAGCCATCTATTCTTAAGCGAATGGTTAACGCCTCTTTTTGTGTTTCAATATGAATATCACTGGCATTTTTTAAAATAGAAAATTCAATTAAATGTGTTAGAAAATTATTAATGTAAGAGGAGTTATAATCACTTAAGCCAATAGCTTTTAAAGCATTATCGTATATTTTTTGCTTTATTTTCCTATTTTCTAATAAAAAAAGAAGTTCACTGGAAGTTATTATTATACTTTGAATAGGAATATGATATTGAGTTGTTAAATACTCTAATTTAGCTTGATTTGTGTGGGCAACTAAGAGCAAAAAATCATCTTTTAAAATAGGTACAAAACCACACTCTTTTAACTTTTCTTCATCAAATTCACAAATTAAATTGTAATCAATGACATAATTATTTAAAATACTCACACCCTACTCCTTAATAAGTTTTAGCTCCAACTCTTCTTTTTTTTCATTTATAACGACCACCGTATGTTGATTAATTTTTAAAACTTTATGCCCTAAAATCAAATCATTTTCACACACCCATTGATTATTTATTAGCGCTTCTTTATTTATAATGGCATTGATTTCAAGGCTCTGTTTCATTTGTTCAACTGCTTGTTCCACTATTGGAATTTTTGATTTCTTTAACGAAAAGGATATCTCTTTTTCATTGGGTTCATATTTATGTTCTGCTAATTCAAAATAGATTTTCAAATGGGCTGTTTCTTCAATAAATCGGAGTTTGATATTTTCAATCTCATTTACACTTTCATAGGTTTCACAAAAATGTATGGCTTTAATAATATTAGAAAATTCTCCTTCAATTTCAAGATTAAATACCCTGCCATTTTGTTTTATATTAAAAAGAGTTAACTTGTTTTCAAAAGCAAATGTTTCTAGCTGTTTTATAAAACTGTAACTGTCAACACTGTTTTTTTCTAACTCTTTCTTAGGCTCAAATAAAATTTGGCTTTTAATCTCTACAAAATTAAGAACAACTAAAATGGCCACTATAAAAGGAAGTAAATACAGTTGTATTTTTTGGGAGCGTCTAAGCGTTTTGAGCTTTGTTTCAACTGAGTTTAAATAGAGCATTAAGTTCATACATTTTCTCTTGTTCATTATAGTTTAAGGTTTTAACTTCACCTTTATACAGAGTCAGAAACTCAATTAATTGCGTTTTTTTAGGATGCCTAAGAAAAAAATGCACACTTTCATTGCTTATTGTCATTGTTTGCATTTCAAGATTAAAAGAGTTAATATTTTGCAAAAACAAAACTATTTTTGCGCTTATTAGCTCTTTTTTAGGAGAATAGTATGTAACTTTTTGTTTATAATTTTTCTTGTTTTCGTACATAGTTTCATAAACAACTATTATAGTTACAAAAAAGGTTGCCAATAAACTAAAATACGCAAATCGTTTTAACTCTTTATAATGATTGTTTTTTAGAAATATTGGTTTTTTTAAGGTCAAGCAGTTTTTTATAAACTCTTCTTTTAGTTCTAATTTCTCTTTTTCATCAATCTCAATACAGAGATCAATTTTTAATTGCAGGCTTTTTTCTACAAAATTACCTATTTGTTCCGTTGTTACTTTTTGTTTAGTTGGCTTAAAAAAGAGCAACTCCTCATTTTCATAAATGGCAAAATAGTCATTTAAAATAAATACAATCGTCTGCTTATTAAGATAAATTTGTTTTAGAAAATAGGCTTTTAATATTTGTGGTTCAATAAAAGAGGTTTCGCTACAAGCGTAAAAATGTGCCAAAAAATATTTTTGGCACTCCTTTATGTAAGAGTAAAAAAGCACACTTTGTGCGTTTTTTACAATACCTTTTTCTTCAAGCTGAAAAAAGGCAAATTCATGAAAATGTTTTGGTGCTATTGGTTCACTAACATCTATAAGCCAAGAGCCTATTTGCTTTATATCAATACTATTCATACTGCCACCTACAATCCTAATGTTTGTAGATTATAATAATTTAGTTTAAATATAACTTTAATGTTATTTTTGTAAAGCTTGTTTTATAGATTAATTACTAATATTTTTTAGTCTACATCGTATCCTAGTTCTTTTAAACCTTCTTTGTTTTTAGTCCACCCCTTTTTAATAGAGACAAACAATTCTAAGAAGCACTTTTTGCCCGTAAGCTTTTCAATTTTCTCTCGAGCATCTTTTCCAATTCGTTTTATAGCCGTTGCATTTTTGCCTATAATCATCCCTTTTTGAGTACTTTTTTGCACAATAATAGTAGCTTTAATAACATCTACATTGGGCTTTTCTTCCACTTTATTGATTAAAACATCGGTTTCATAAGGAATTTCATCGCTAATGTTTTCAAAAATCGACTCTCTGATAAACTCTTTAAAAATATCTCTTAAATGCTCAGTAGTCATAATTTCTGTATCAAATAAAGGAGGATGTACAGGAAGATGTTTAACAACTGTGTCTAAAATATCAGCTGCTTTAGTCGCTTTTTTAATAGAAATAGGAATAATAGATTCATACTTATCATTGAATTTTTCATACTCTTTGATTTTTTCAAGCATCTCTTCATTGGAGACAAAATCTATTTTTGTAAGAAGCAAAATATGTTTTGTTCCTTTTTTATTTTTCTCTAAAAAATCTTCATAGTGATAAACTTGGTCAGTTACAGGAGCTAAAAAAAGAATTAAATCGCAATCACCCATTGCTTTTAACGCTTCATCAAGCATGAATTGGTTGAGCAGTTTTTCAGTTACATGTAACCCTGGTGTGTCTACAAAAACAACTTGGTCATCGTTGTGCATAACTATAATATTTGAGCGTTTTCGCGTGGCATTGGCTTTATGCGACACCATCGCAATTTTTTCACCCACTAACCAATTTAAAAGAGAACTTTTCCCAGCATTGGGACGCCCTATTACTGATACATATCCGCATTTTGTCATTACTATTTTCCTTAATTTATATCTTCTATTTTATCAAAATATTTATAACAGATGGTATAAGCACAAACTCTTACTTCCTCTACCGTTTTCTATAACTCAGTGCTTCTAGCATATGTGTTTTTTCTATTTCTATACTCAAACTTAAATCTGCAATGGTTCGTGCAACTTTTAAGACTTTATTCGTAGACCTAAAAGATAGCCCTAAAGAAGAGATGGCTTGCTGTAAAATCTCTTGAGACTCTGTATTCATAATGCAATACACATTTAACTCTTCATCGCTTAATTTGCCATTTAAATCCGTTTGTCCTCGTTGTTTTTGCATACTAAAAGCTTGTAATACTTTTTTATGTAGCTGTGCAGAATTTACATCGGCTAAATCTTCACTGCTGACTTCATTCATGGTAATATATAGATCAATTCTGTCTAAAAAAGGTTCAGATAACCTATTTTTATATCGATTAATTTCAAGTTCATTGCAACGGCACTCTTTTTTAGAACTTAATAAATTTCCACAAGGACACGGATTTTGAGCCGCAATAAACATAAATTTTGTCTTATAATTTATTTTTGAATTCACACGGCTAATTAAAATTCTATAATCCTCCAAAGGCTCTCTTAACGCTTCTAGAATATTTTTATCAAAATGAGGCAATTCATCAAAAAATAAAATGCCATTATTACTCAAAGCCACTTCACCTATGCGTGCAATTTGACTTCCGCCCCCAAATATAGAAGCACGCGTGGAACTGTGGTGCGGGTTTCTAAAGACTCTTAATGGCGTAAAACTAGGTTGAATACTATCAAGGGAATCAAGCTTGGCTTTTTCCAAAATCTCCTCTAAACTCATTGGTGGCATAATATAACGTAAGCGTTTTGTAATCATAGACTTTCCACACCCAGGGCTTCCTTCAAACAAAATATTATGATTGCCAGCAGCTGCTATCATAGAAGCTTTTTTGGCTATTTGTTGCCCTTTTACATCGCTATAATTAAAAGCATACTCTGTCATATAGTAATATTTTGTATTGTTAATCTCTATATTTTTATATTCAAAATTATTGGGTTCTACTTTGCAAGATTGTTTGTTATTAAAACGAAAAAAATCACACGCTTGAGTAACACTTTTAACAGAGAAAATATTAATATTAGGAATAGTTGAAACTTTCTCAACCGATTCTTGGGGAATAAGTACATTTTTCAAAAGCCCTTGTTGGGTTAATGATAAAATCATTACAAAAATAGTATGCGTATCTTTTAATTTCCCATTAAGTCCTACTTCCCCAAAAACAAAAAAGTCATCAAACTTAACATCTTCATCATTTAAAGCAACAAGTAAAGCAATGCTTAAATCAAAATGCGTTCCCGTTTTTGAAATATCAGAAGGAGAGAGGTTGATGGTAATTTTTTTAGGAGGAAATTTAAAATTATTAGTTAAAAGTGCTGATTTTATACGATCTCTTGATTCTTGAATAGAACTAGTAGCAAGTCCAACAATAGAAAAAGAGGGCAACCCTTTGGTAAACGTAGCTTCAACTTCAACACAAGTGGCGTCAAGCGCTTCTAAACAAGCACATTTTAATTGTTTCATTCTATAATCTTTAAAGTAGTTTAAATGATTATAATTTTTTTTAGGTTAATTACACCTTAGAATGTTACTTTTTAAATATTTTTGTCTTTTTGTTTTATGCTTTCTTACTCTCTTCTTTGAGCTTTCGTTTCCACTCTTTTTCAAATTTTTTCCGCTTTATAATTGAAAGTTTTTCAATAAACAGATGCCCTTCTAAATGCTCCATTTCATGTTGCCACGCAACTGCTAAGAACTCTTCAGCTTCCATAGTTTTTAAAGTCCCAAAGCGGTCAAAATACTCTACAACAACATGTTGTGCGCGTTTAACATCTTCATTAAACCCAGGAACACTTAAACACCCTTCTGTGAAGATTTGAATACCCTCTTTGTGCGTAATTTTAGGATTAATAGCTTCTATAAGTTCACTTACATCTTGCAGTTCATCTTCATTGGGTATATTAATAATTAACACATTAAGAGGTAAGCCCACTTGAATGGCAGCAAGCCCTACGCCACTGTGCCAAAGCATGGTTTCATACATATCATCTAACAAAGTGTGAAGTTCTTCATCGAACTTCACTACATTGTGTGATTTTTTTCTTAAAATGGGGTTAGGATAAGTCAGTATTTCTCGTATCATCATTCTATCTAGTTATGATTTGCAATCACTTTGTCAATCAATCCATAGTTTTTTGCTTCTTCGGCACTCATAAAATAATCTCTGTCAGTATCTTTTTCTATTATTTCTAAAGGTTGTCCTGTTTGATCAGCAATTAGTTGATTAAGCATATCTTTCATTCGTTGAATCTCTTTAGCTTGGATTTGAATATCCGTAGCTTGCCCTCTTGCGCCCCCTAAAGGTTGGTGAATCATTATTCGTGAATGAGGTAAAGAGTATCTTTTTCCTTTAGCCCCACTACTTAGTAAAAATGCCCCCATAGATGCTGCTTGTCCAATACAAATAGTAGAAACATCCGGTTTGATATAATTCATCGTATCATAAATAGACATCCCACTTGTAATTACTCCCCCTGGAGAGTTAAGGTACAAGTAGATATCTTTTTCAGGATCTTCTGCTTCTAAAAAAAGTAATTGAGCCACAACACTAGATGCAACAGCGTCATTAACTTCGCCGCTTAACATAATAATTCTGTCTTTTAGAAGTCGTGAATAAATATCATAACTTCGTTCACCTCGTCCTGTTTTTTCAACTACATAAGGAATATAACTCATATTATTTCCCTGATTTTTCGTCTAATAATTTAGTAATAACTTTATCTTCAATCATTGACATTTTAATAGCAGGTAAATATCCTGCATCTTGATATTGTTTTAACACATCTTGTGGATTTTGACCCATTTGCATAGCTTCATAATATAAAATTTGTGAAACTTCTTGATCGCTTACACTAATACCTTCCGCTTTTGCTAATGCATCAACTATAAAAGTAGCTTTTACACTTTTAGAAGCATCTTCTTTAAATTCTTCTCTTAACGCATCTACCTTAGACTCATCTTCTTGTAATGCTTTAATCTCTTCTTCACTCATTGTTCTTACTTTTGCATTTAAAGCCATATTAACTTCTTGTTCAACCACAGTAGCAGGAAGTGCAAAATCTAATTTTTCAACTAAAATATCTAAATAGGCTGGTTTCAACTCTTCTCTGTAGTAAACCCCTCTTTTTTCATTGGCAACTTGTTCTTTGATTTTTTCTTTTAATGAATCAACTGTTGCATTCTCTTCGTTTGGTAATACTTTTTTTGCAAATTCATCATCAATTACAGCTTCACCTTTTTCTTTTAGTTCATGAAGTGTTACTTTAAATGTAGCTTCTTTTCCTGCTAAATCTTTAGCTTGGTACTCTGTTGGAAATGTTACAACAATATCTTTTTGTTCTTCATATTTCATTCCAATTACTTGGTCTTCAAAACCAGGAATAAATGAGTTAGAACCTAATTGAAGTGTATATTGCTCTGCTTTTCCACCATCAAAAGCAACTCCACCAACAAATCCTTCAAAATCGATTACTGCATAATCATTCTCTCTTGCAGCTCTTTTTCGTTTTAATTTTTCAATAGGAGCAGAAGATGCTGCCATATCTTGCATTCGTTTATCAACCTCTTCAGCACTTACTTCTTGTGCTTTAACTTCAGGAATCAATGCTTTGTAGTCACCTAAATCAATAGTAGGTCGACACGCTAATTTTACTTCAACATCAATTGAACCATCTTCTTTTTTATCAAATTTTGTAATATTTGGTTCACCAATTAACGCTTCATCCGAAATACCTAACTCTTTTAATCCTTGAGTAAATAAAACTCTTAACGCTTCACTTGTTGCATCTTCTTCTAATTTTTGCCCGTATCTTGCTTTAATAACATTAGCAGGAACTTTCCCTTTTCTAAATCCGTCAACTTTTAAGTTTTTAGCAGCATCTTTGGCTACTTTAGCAAGATTTTTTTCAATCTCTTCTTTTGTTATTGTACTTGTAATAACTGCATTGGCAGAATCGATTTTTTTTGCATTGAATTCCATAGAATTTAACTCCGTTTTTAAATTTTTAGTGATTTTATCTAAGATTTACTAAAGCTTTAATAAAATCATTTTTTACACATAAAAAGAGAGTGCTTTTTTTCTCTTTTTTAAGTGGTTTAATATATAAAAAAGTGAAAAACTTCACTTTTTTATTGTTAATAATTTTCTGATTTTCTCATTTGAAGAAGCTCTTTTTGAACTGAAATATTAATATCTTCTCGTGCTTCAAAGTTTAAAGAGTAATTTCTGCCTTCATAATCAACTGAATTAAGAATTATTTTCATAGCTTCTAATCGCGCAAGATGTTTGTTGTCACTTCGGACAATATGCCATGGAGCACTTCTTGAACTTGTTCGTTTAAGCATTTCATATTTTTTATCTGAAAACTCTCCCCACAAATCTTGAGCTTGCATATCGACTTCAGAAAACTTCCAATGTCGTAAGGGATCATTAATTCGTCTATCAAATCGTACTTTTTGTTCTGTTTTTGAAACCGAAAAATACAATTTTGTCAAAATCATCCCTTGTCTTACTAAATCTTGTTCAAAGTTGACCACATTTTCCATAAAAATTTCATACTCTTCTTGTGTACAAAATCCAAAAATTGGTTCAACCATAGCACGATTATACCAACTTCTGTCAAATAGCACCATCTCTCCACCCGTAGGAAAGTGTTCCACATATTTTTGCATAAACCATTGATTTCGTTGCGTTTCAGTAGGTTTTCCAAGTGCTACTACACGATAATGCTTATTGTTCATGTATCGTGTAATTCTTCTAATAGCTCCCCCTTTTCCTGAAGCATCTCGCCCTTCAAACAAAATAATCATTCGTTTATTTTGTTTTTCAAGATAATCTTGCAACTTTATAAGTTCTATTTGATAATTTTTAAGTTCTTGCGCATCGTAAATTTTTTGTATGCCATCTTTTAAGACGTTAATATCAACATTTCGATACTCTTTACCTAAAACTGAACGTAAAAAACTATTCTCTTCTTGAAGTTGTGCAATAGTTTTATCAAACTTAACTTCATGTGTTTTAGGATTAATAATAATATCTTTTGCTTCAATATTATCATGCAGTTCTAAAGAAGTTTTAAATTTTAACAATAAAGAGATAGCTACTTTTTTTGTTATATTATCTTTTTTGGTGTAGCCTAGAACTTTGACATATCTTTTTTTATTGTGTTGAAATCGTGCAATATATTTTTTTCCAAAAGTAGGATGAGCCTCTTTTGAAATATATAAACCGCTTTCTTCTGTCTTGTCAAAATCATTCAAATTCATCTTATTGTTGCCTTTCAAATTTATTGTCTTTTTCCATTTTTACTAACTCTTGAGTTCCCGTAATTAATATACTTTTGTCAATTTCAAAAAAATCAGCAGGAGCTTTATTGGGATATTCGACTTTAGAAAGAACCGATTTAATACAATTAAGTCGTGCTTTTTTCTTATTATCACTTTTAATAATAAGCCATGGAGCTAATTCTGTATTAGAAGACATAAGCATTGAAAATTTTGCAATAGTGTATTTGTCCCAAAGTTGTTGAGACTCTTTATCTACAGGAGAGAGTTTATACTGTTTTAAAGGGTCAAATTCTCGTTTTTTAAAACGTCTTGCTTGCTCTTTTTTAGAAACGGAAAAGTAAAATTTCATCAAAACAATTCCCGATTTTACCAACATTTTTTCAAATTCAGGCACTTCTCTTAAAAATTCATGATGTTCAGACGTTGTACAAAATCCCATAACAGGTTCAACACCAGCACGGTTATACCAACTTCTGTCAAACAGAACAATTTCACCAGCACTAGGAAGATGTTGTGTATATCTTTGGAAATACCATTGAGTTCTTTCTGTATCGCTTGGTTTTTCTAAAGCAACTACTTTTGCACCCCTTGGGTTTAAGTGTTCAGTGATTCTTTTAATCGTACCACCCTTACCTGCTGCATCTCGACCTTCAAATAACATGAGTACTTTTAAGCCTTGCTCTTTTACATGTTTTTGGAATTTCAACAATTCAATTTGTAGTTTAATTAACTCTTTTTCATACTCTAAAGTCTCTTTTCTAACCCAAATTTGAACTTTTGTAGCACCATCTACCTCTTTTTCCTTAATCTTTTCACGAACTCTGTTTTTGCTGTCATAATCGTGTTTAACTGGCTTTGCGGTATCTATAACTTCCATATCTTTAAATTCATTTTCAATGATTTTTCTGTCTTGTCCCATTTAATTCCTTTTAAGAGAGTCTTTCTTTGTAATCATTATAACCAAAATTTCTTACAGTTAAGTAACAATTGTCTTCTTTTAAAAGAACTATACTTGGAAGATTAATGCCATTAAAGGTAGTCGTTTTTACCATAGTGTAATGAATCATATCTTCTAAAATAATTTTATCCCCTTCTTTTAGGGGCTCATCAAAAGAGTAATCTCCAATAATATCTCCGGCTAAACACGTATTTCCACCCAATCTATAGGTGTGTTTTTTCTCATTGGGTAATCCAGCTCCTCGAATAGTTGCACGATATGGCATAGCAAGAGTATCAGGCATATGAGCTTCCGCAGAAGTATCTAAAATAGCCAAAGGCATGCCATTTTGAACAATATCTAAAACAGTAGCTACCAACACTCCCGTTTGCCACCCTATGGCTTCTCCTGGTTCTAAATAGACTTCCAAATGAGGATAGCGTTGTTTAAAATTTTTCAACAGAGTTATTAAACCCTCAACATCATAATCTGACCTTGTAATGTGGTGACCGCCACCAAAGTTAACCCATTTCAATTGAGAGAAATAAACTCCAAAATTCTTTTCGAAATTGGCTAAAGCCCCTTCAAGTGCATCCACATTTTGTTCACATAAAGCATGAAAATGTAGCCCTTCAATACCATCTAACTCATTAGCTTGAAAATTAGCTTTAGTAATTCCTAAGCGTGAAAAGGGAGAACAAGGATTATATAAATCCACTTCAACACTCGAATATTCAGGATTAATCCTCAATCCACATGAAGTTTTTCCTATGGCTTTTTGCTTATATTTTTTATATTGAGCAAACGAGTTAAAAACAACATGGTTAGAAATTTCAATAATTTTATCTATTTCATCTTCTTTAAAAGCAGGAGAGTACGTATGCACTTCTGCTTTAAACTCTTCTTTGGCTAAAAGTGCTTCATTTAAACCACTGGCACAGCACCCTTTTAAATATTGTCGACACAAATCAAAGGTCGACCAAAGAGCAAAGCCTTTAAGTGCTAAAAGAATTTTTACGTCCGCTTCGTCTTGTACTTTTTTTAACAGTTCTAAATTTTTCCGAAGCAATTTCTCTTCACAAATATAGCAAGGACTTGGTAAGTTTTCTAAATTTTTGATAGCTCAATCCTCTTCATAAGGTTCAAAATCGTCTTTTGTAACTCCACAATCAGGACATACCCAATCTTGTGGAATATCTTCAAATGCTGTTCCCGGTTCAACACCACTGTCAACATCTCCAATAGCTGGGTCGTAAATATAATCACATACCGTACAAATATACTTTTGCATTTTTTTCCTTTATATAAAAATTAGTCTAATTCAATAATTTTCCAAGGTAGCCCTTGAATCATTAGCTCATCCATAAAAGGTTGTGCATCAAACTCTTCAATATTAAACACCCCTTTATTTTTCCAAATACCTTTGTACAACATTTTTGCACCTATCATTGCAGGAACTCCTGTTGTGTAACTAACGGCTTGTGAACCTGTTTCTTTGTAACATTCTTGATGGTCACAAATGTTGTAGATGTAGATTTTCTTTTTAACCCCATCTTTTAGCCCTTCAATAATGCATCCAATGTTGGTTTTTCCTACCGTTCGTGGTCCTAAACTAGAAGGATCTGGTAAAAGTGTACTTAAAAATTCAATAGGAATAATCTTTTGTCCTTTGTGCATAACAGGTTCAATTCCTAACATTCCCACATTTTGAAGGCAATTCATATGTTGAATATATGAATCACCAAAAGTCATAAAAAATCGAATTCGCTTTAAGCCTTTAATATTTTTGCTTAACGATTCTAACTCTTCATGGTAAAGTAAATAAGAGGGTTTAACTCCAATTTCAGGGTAATCATGCTCAACTCTTATTTCTAGAGGTTTAGTCTCAATCCACTTACCCTCTTCCCAATATCTTCCATTGGCGCTTACTTCTCGTAAATTGATTTCAGGGTTAAAATTGGTTGCAAAAGGGTATCCATGGTCACCTGCGTTACAATCCATAATATCAATCGTGTGAATTTCATCAAAAATATTTTGTTGGGCATAAGCACAAAAAACACCAGTAACTCCTGGGTCAAAACCACTTCCTAAAAGTGCCATAACACCAGCTTTTTTAAACTGTTCATCTCTTGCCCATTGCTCTTTGTACTCAAATTTTGCTTCATCAGGATGTTCATAATTTGCAGTATCCACATAATCCACACCACTTTGCGTACAAGCGTCCATAATAGTTAAATCTTGGTAAGGCAATGCCACATTTAAGACAAGTTTTGGGTTCACTTTTTTAATCAAAGCCACAAGTGCTTCAACATTGTCAGCATCAACCGTTGCTACATCAATATCAACTTTTTGATTTTTTTTAATATCCGTTTGTATAGCTTCACATTTACTGATTGTTCGTGAAGCCAATGTAATTTTTTCAAATGTATCAATATTCATAGCACACTTAACAGTAGCAACTCGGCTAACTCCACCTGCACCTATAATTAAAATTCCTTTTTGCATCTTAGTCCTTAGTAAAATTTAATATTTTATAATAGTTGTCATTATATCAAATTTTAGCTATAATAATATTCGATTTACTTTAATGGGAGTGATTTGGCTTCGATTAGAGCAGAGAGGATTAGTTGCATGTAGGTCTGAACCGCCTTAAAAAGTTCAAAATTTTTAGACGCAAACAATACAAATTACGCTCCAGCTTACGCTAAAATAGCATAAGTTTATTATTTTGTACTCGCCTTAGGGCTTGAGGACAGGAGGCTTTCGCTGTAGATTCTATCTATGCAGGTTATCGAAGGCTCACCCAGATAGATTATCTTTATGGTACTGATTGACCCATTTAGAGACATTCCAAATCTTAGCTTTACAATTGCCTTGCGGGCTGAGCTGTTGTAAAGTGAAATTTTTCAACCCCTCTAAACATGTAGACGCTAATAGTATCTGTTTTAAGACACGGGTTCGACCCCCGTCACTTCCACCATTACAGTATTTCAATCTGTCCGTATAAGTCTTTTAAACCCCCATTTTAAAGGCTTTTATCGAAATCCTTGTCCTTGTCAGTCCTCACCATTCCAACTAAATCTAAGTTTTAATACGGTAAATTTTAGGGTAATTAATATTTGCCTATTAAGGATTACCCTCTAAATAATCTAGTGTTGAAAAAGTCAAAAGAAAAATAATTTATAAAATTAAAAAGAATATTGTGAGTATAGAAGTTTGATTAGAATATTTTAATAACAAAAGTAAAGATTCACTTTACTTTTGTATATTTATATAGCTATTTAGGTTGTTCAAAAATATTTAATTCTGGAACTTTTCCACTGTATTTTTCAATATTTACTAAAGCGGTATGAGCGATATTTCCATTTGCAAGTTTTGAAGATGGAATATCTATGGTCAGTACATTTGCTGAACCATTTGTACAAATACTTCCAGCAACTCCTGGCTCAGCAGGGGCATACCAAGCACCTTGATCAACTTTAACTACTCCTTGTGCAATAGCGTCAGTTATTATTGCACCTGTTAATATTTGACCTCTTTCGTTAAATACTCTTACTAAATCACCATTTTTAATGCCTTTAGTTTTTGCATCTTTTGTATTAATCCAAATTGGTTCTCTATTGCTTACTGCATATTTTTCTCTTAGGCTTGTATTATTTAATTGAGAATGCAGTCTATGCGCTGGATGTGCACTAATCATTGCGAATTCTGCACTTTTAGTTTTCATTCCAAGCCATTCAACTGGTTCCATCCATGTTGGATGTGCAGGGCAATCTTCATATTTCATTTTCTCAATTGTTTTTGAGTAAATTTCAATTTTACCTGAAGGTGTTCCTAAAGGATTTAAAATTGGATCTTCTCTAAAATCTTCATATCTAATAAATTGAGTGTTTTCATAGGGAGCTTCAAAAGTTATAGGCTCATTTTTACTCCAAAATTCTCTAAATTTTGGCATTTTAAGATTTGCTTGTGTTGCTTGATCATAAGCTTTAGTATAAAACTCTTCAATCCATTGCATTTCTGTTTTATTTTGTGTAAATGCTTCAAATGCACCAAGCTCTTTAGCTATATCACTAAAAATTTGATAATCATCTCTTGCTTCATTTTGTTTTTTAACTGCTTGTTTCATAGGAGCAATGTTTAAGTTTGAATAATCGCCCGTCATGGTAATGTCATTTCTTTCATACGAAGTAGTTGAAGGCATTACAATATCTGCCATTCTAGCTGTTGGTGTCCAATATGCTTCGTTTACAACAATAGTTCTAGGTTTTTTCCAAGCTTTTACTAATGTATTTGTATCTTGGTGATGAACCATTGGATTACCACCAACCCAATAAATAAACTCTATATCTGGATACGTAATTGTTTTTCCATTAAAGTCTATTTTTTTACCAGGATTAAGTAAAGCATCTGCAATTCTTGCAACTGGGAATGAAAATTCAGTTGTTTTTTGCAACCAACTTTGACCCGTACCAGCTGATGCTCCAGTACTTGCTGTCATGCCACCTATAATTCCACCTTTTACAGTAGGGCTTCCTCCATTTGAGTAATGGTAAGATAATCCAAATCCACCTCCAGGAAGTCCAATTTGACCTAGAATTGATGCAAGTGTAACCAACATCCAGTGAGGTTGTTCTCCATGATGTGCTCTTTGCATTCCCCATCCAGACATTAACATGGTTCTATTATCAAAGAAAACATTTGCTAACTCTTTTATCGTTTTTACATCAATTCCAGTAATTTTAGATGCCCAAGAAGCATCTTTTACAATTTTGTCCGTTTTACCAAACAGATAATCTTTGAATTGTTCAAACCCTTCTGTATACTCTTCTAAGAAGTTTTTATCATATTTATTAGTCTCTACTAAAGTATGTGCAATTCCCATCATTAATGCAACGTCTGTATTTGGAACAGGTGCAATCCACTGTGCATTTAAATAATCACAAGTTTCAGTTCTAACAGGGTCAATACAAATAATTTTTTTACCTGATTTTTTAAGTTTTTCAAAATAATGAAGACCATACTCATCACTTGATGTCCAAGAAATCTTTAGAGTTGATAGTGGATTTGCTCCCCAAATTACAACAACTTTTGAATGTTCTAGAACTATAGGCCAAGATGTTTGTTGTTCATAAACTTCAATTGTTCCTAGAACGTGAGGCATAATTACTTGAGAAGCTCCCGTTGAATAATCCCCTGCAGTTCCAACAAAACCACCCGTTGCAGTCATAAGTCTATGAAGTAATATTCTTGAGTTATGCATATTCCCAGAACTTTTCCAACCATAACTTCCAGCAAAAACACCTTCAATACCTTTATCTTTTCTTGTTTTTTTAAGTTGTGTTGATATAAGTTTTATAGCTTCATCGTATGAAACTCTTACCCATTCATCAGCACCTCTTAACTCAGGTTTAGGATTATTTGGATCTTTTAAATATGATTTTCTAACCATTGGGTATTTAATTCTATCTTTTGCATAAACTAAATCATCTGTATACAGTTGAAGTGAGTTTTCAAGTTCAGAGACTTTTTGATACGGTTCAGATTTAATAATTTTTCCATCTTTGATTGTTAATTTTAACATTCCCCAGTGAGCGGCTGTGATTACTTCACCATTTTTAACTAATGTAGTAGAGAAACTGGCAATTGTTCCTGCAAGTAATGTCCCTCTGTTTGTTACCGCATCAATAAATGGAATTGTTGCAAAAAGTGCAGCAAATTTTAAAACACTTCTTCTTTTGTTGTTAATTAGTTTCATTTTGATTCTCCTTCTTTCATATCTTTTGCATGTTTTTGTAAGTATTGTGTTACTAAGAAATTCTCATCTTTTGTCATAGCAGTTCTAGTAAGCATAGATTTTATGATACTAGGCCATTGATTAGCTGTATATTCACTTGATGGATGACCAGGATGACAGGTTGCACAATTAACGTCAAAAATAGCTTGTGCATTTTTATATAAATCATTTAAGTCGTCTGTTAGATTGTCATTTTTAGTAAAAGCTGTAAAACTAACTTTTTGCCATTCAACTCCTTCTTCATCTTTACTCGTTGAAATAGTTTTAAATTCGAATTCTGCATTTTTACTAAGACCTGCAACTAAAATTCTTTTTCCAATAGAGTAATAAACAGCACTGCTTACTCCATCTTTCATGTACCCTTCAATTTCAATCTTAATATTTTCACCATTCTTTTCTAAGATTTTAATTTTAGAAGTTGGAAGAAGCCGTCCTTTTGAACCTGAGCTATCTGCTGATTCAAATAAATTTTTAACTGAACTTGAATATTTAACCTCATTAGCATGCAAACACAAAGTTGCAAAAGCTAAAATAAAAAATAAACTTTTTTTCATATTTTTCCTTTCTTTATATTTAATAAATTATAGGGAAATAAAAAGGTTTATTAATTGAATAAAAGTGTGTAAAAAGTGTGGTTAGTGAAATAATAATTATTTTACTTTAATAGTGAAGATTGCTCCATCTTTACTGTTTGAAACTTTTACAAAACCATGCATATTGTTTTCTATTATCATTTTTGTCATATAAAGTCCAATGCCCGTCCCTTTTTTTGGGTGTTTAGTTGTAAAATAAGGTTCAAAGATAGAATCAATGTTTTCAAGGTTTACTCCTCCTGCATTATCTTCGATTTTAATTAAAGTAAACTTTTTACCGACTTTTATGCTTAAAATAATTTTAGGATTAACAATTTTTCTTAACACTAAAACATCTTTTGCATTTGATATAATATTTAAGATTGCATGAGAAAATTCACTTGGATACCCATTTATAATATTATCTTCTTTGATATCGAAAATTAACTCAATACTGTTGTTTTTTAAAGAAGCATTTATAATAGAAATTGCTTTTTTACAGGCATTTAATACAGAAAAATCATCTTTATCTTTTGTGGGTTTAAAGAAACTTTGAAAATCACTTATTGTATTTGACATATGTTCGGTAATTTCATTACAACTTTTTATACTTTCAATCAAATGCTCTTTTTTAAGGTTTCCATATCTTGAAATTGTTTCAACCTCCATTAAAATGGCGTTTATTTCACCTATTGGTTGTCTCCACTGGTGTGCAATATTTGCTATCATTTCTCCCATTGCAGCTAGTTTTGATTGTTGAATCATAAGTTTTTCTTGATTAGTTCGTTGAAGTATCTCTTCTTGAATTTTTTTTTCTAGATTATTAATCATTTCATTCATAACATTTTTTAATGCATTTAATTCTTTGGTCTTGGCTTCTTCATGCAGTCTATTACCAAACTTTCCTTGTTTTAAATATTCTAAAGTTAGCGTTGCTTCTTCTATAAGTTTATAATCATCACTTAAATTTTCTTTTACTTCTGTACTTTTTTTTGTAATTTCCCCATTAACATCACTTGATAATAATGTTAATTCCCCATTTTCAATTTGCTTAATAATAACTCTAATAATTTTAATATCAATAAAAATCCATAGTAGTGTTATGAATAAAAATCCAGTCAATATATAAAAATTGCCGTTTTGAGTTGGAAAATTATCTTGATATATTTTAAATGAAAATAATCCTAAAAAGCAAAGATATATATACAGTATAAAACTTAAAATCAACAATTTATCTCTTATTTTTAAAGTTTTCATTACTAAACCTTTTTTAAAAAAAAGATATTAAATGCTTTATACAATTTTATACCCCATACCAGATAGATTAAAGATAAAATCTTTAGGAAGTTTTTTTCTTAGCCCACTAATAAGAGATCTTAAAGCGTTATCAGTCATAACATTATCTTGCCAAACAACTCTTTGTAACTCAGAGTAAGAGGTGATGTTATACTTATTTTTAAATAGTAGTTCTAAAAATAGAATTTCTTTTTTTGTTATAGAAATTAATTTGCTTTCATGTAATAATATTTTTTGATTCCAATCATATTCGTAGCCATGGGGTAACTCTTTTTTGATTATTTTGGATTTAACAGATGAATTTTGGAAATTTTCCAAAGCCTCTATTAATTTTTCTAAAGTGATTGGTTTTACAATATACTTTTCAATGTACATATCTATTAGTTGCATTAAATATTTTTCACTCGTATGTGCGGTTAAAACCATTAAGCATAAATTTTTGTCTTTTTCTCTGATTTTTTTTATTAATTCAACACCATTCATAAAAGGCATTTCTAAATCTGTAATAATTAAATCGGGAATAAAACTTTTAAGTTTTTCCAAAGCTTCAATTCCATTTGAAGCCTCAACTACCTCTCCTACAATATACTCTAATGATGAAACTGTTCTTTTTCTAATAATATCTTCATCTTCTACAAACAAAATTTTTAAATTTTTTAGTATTTGATTTGACACAATAACCCTTTGTTGTTTACATAGCGTATTTTACTTTGTTTCTCTTTTTTATTCCATAATAAAAAAATGTAATACAAATATCTTAAATAACAAGAAATTTTTTGAAACATTTGAGTCACTCAACAAAGAATTGGCATTTATTTGTTACTATTTCGCATTATTATAGGGAGTCTATCTTATGTTACTTACAGTAAAACAAAAAATATTTGTTTCTCTTTTATGTATTGCCTTTTTTGCCAGTGCTTTTTTTGGTTTTTTTATCTATTTAAGTCAAAAACAATCCTTTTTTGATTCGATTGAACATCGATTAAAAAGCGGTATTAATGGGATTGATTTATATTTAGGAAATGATTTTATAGATACGTATAATTCTAAAAATCCTATGGACTCAGACGCATACGATAAGCATCTTCTAAAGCTAAGCCATTTTGCAAAAAGTATTGGTTTACAATATATCTACTTAATGATTAAAGATGAAAACAACATCTATACACTTATTTCAAGTGCCACAGATGAAGAGCTTGAAAAAAAAGAGTACGATGAATTTATGACACAATACGATGCCAGCAATGCTATTAAAACAGGTTTCAAAGCCAATCATGAATTTACAGAAGAGACTGAAGATAAGTATGGAAATTTTCATTCTCTTATTTCGTCTCGAAGCTCAAAAAATGGTCAAATTTACCTTTTAGGTGCAGATATTGACATTGGTTTTATTCAAGCTGCTTTAACCAACTTACTTATTAAAACCATCTCTATTACACTTCTTATTTTGCTTATTGCTGTTGTATTTGCCTATTTTGTAAGCCACTCTATTGGCAATAAAATCCAAAGCACTCAAAAAGGAATTTTGAACTTTTTTGATTTTTTATCGCAAAAAACGAATAAAGTTAATCATCTTGAAGTGAAAGAAATGGATGAGTTTGGAATTATGGCAAAAATTATCAATGAGAATATTGATAAAATTCAATCCGATCTTGCAATTGACAGAAACACCGTATCGCAATTCGTTCTAATTTGTAATCAATTAAAATTGGGAAATCTTAAAGGACAAATTGATTCAATTCCAAATAACCCTCAACTTTTAGAGTTAAAAAATGTCTTCAATGATATGTTAAATACTCTTCACTTTAACGTAAATGCAGTCTTAAATACATTAGTAAGTTATGCTAAATATGATTTTACAAAAACAACTAACCGTTCAAATTTAGAAGGTGAATTAGGTATTTTAGTAGATAATGTCAACATTTTAGGCAAAGAAATTACTCAAATGCTTATTGAAAATATGAAAAATGGACTTACTTTGGAAAACAGTTCAACGGTACTTCTTAATAATGTTAATACTTTAAATAAATCCTCCAATGAAGCGGCTGCTTCTTTAGAACAAACCGCTGCTGCTTTAGAAGAAGTTACGAGCAACATCCGACTAACCACAGATAACATATCAAAAATGTCAAATTTAGCCAATGATGTAACCTTATCCGCACAAACAGGAGAAAAACTTGCACACCAAACAACAGGTGCGATGGAAGAGATTAACACTCAAGTTAACTCGATTAATGATGCCATTTCTGTTATTGACCAAATTGCCTTTCAAACCAATATTCTAAGCCTAAACGCAGCCGTTGAAGCAGCAACAGCTGGAGAAGCAGGAAAAGGGTTTGCAGTTGTTGCAGGAGAAGTTAGAAACCTTGCTAGTCGCTCTGCACAAGCAGCTCAAGAGATTAAAAAACTCGTAGAACACGCTAAAGAAAAAGCCAATCAAGGGAAAAATATTGCTTCAGAGATGATTCAAGGATATACCAAACTCAATGGAAATATCACTCAAACCATTCAACTCATTTCAGATGTTAGAAATGGAAGTAAAGAACAATTAGTAGGTATTGAACAAATAAATGATGCCATAAATCTTTTAGACCAACAAACTCAACAAAATGCAATGATTGCCACACAAACACAAGATATTGCTGTTTTAACCGACAAAATAGCAAAAGTTATTGTTGAAGATACCAATTCTAAAGAGTTTTCTGGAAAAAATGATATAAAAATATAATCAGACTAATTCAAGTAAAATATAACAAGCAGCTTTAAAACTGCTCGTTACTCTTCTTATTATAAGTCTGTTACTCAATCGAATTACCTCATCATTTATCTGTACCAAATTCTAAAATAAGTATGGTTATGTCATCGCTTTGCTCACAATCTTTTGTGAAGCTGTTCATGCATATTTGAAGATTTAGTATGGTTTCATCTGTATTGCAGGTGATGGATGCATTTAGAGAATTGCTTAATCTTTCATCTCCAAAGAGTTCATCTTCTTTCGAAAAAGCTTCTGTAACTCCATCTGTGTATAAAAATAGTTTAGAATTTTTCTCTAAAATCATGGTTTCATCTTTGTAATTTAAGCCTTCAAAAGCTCCGACAACTGTGTTTCCTACTGCTTTAATTCTTTTATATTTTTTATCTTTGCTCATAAGATATGGTTCATCGTGACCTGCATTAACATAGTTTAGTTCACCACTTTTTACATTTAAAATACCTAAGAAAAGCGTTACAAACATATTTGCATCGTTATTAGATGCAATGGTATTGTTTAGTTTAATAACAAGTTGTGAAGCTGATAATGCATCACAAGAGTAAGCTCTTAAATAACTCATAGTAACAGACATAAACATAGCAGCAGGTACTCCTTTGCCTGAAACATCTGCTATTACAAAGCATAAGTGGTCACTATTTATATAGAAAAAATCATAAAAATCGCCGCCAACGGCTTTTGCTGGTTTAAGCATGGCACAAAGGATTATATTTTCGTTTTGAGGCAGTTTTTTAGGCAACATACTCATTTGAATAGCTTTTGCAATATCTAACTCACTATCAATTTTTTGTTGATTTATAGTAGCCGTTTTTAAATCTTCAATATAGTTACCTATAGCTTTTTGCATGGTATCTATGGCAAAAGAGAGTTTATAAATCTCATCTTTATTTTTTGGAAAAGTTATATTTTTATTGAAATTACCTTTGGCTATTTCATCAGTTATGCATGTAAGCTCTCTTAAGGGTTCTGTTATTCTCCGTGAAATTATAACCATTGTAATAATGAGTAAAATAGCACCAACAGTTGCTAAAACTATATATATTATGGATAAATAATGCAAAGATGCAAAAAGTTCATTTATAGGAAATACTATAACAAGTGTAATATTAGTATTTACAATAGGTACATAATAAATCCAGTTGTCATCATCTTTTAACATTTTATTGTATTCAAATGAACTATCAGTATATTGTTGCATTATAAGAGATTCATCTTTATGCGCTAAAATTTTATGCTCTTTTGAGAGCATAAAAGCGTATCCTGTTTCAAGAATATCTATAGTAGAAACCATCTCTTGGATACTTTGTAAAGATATATCAAGAGTTAAAATAGCAATTGCTTCGTTGTCAATATTAAGCGGATTACTATAAGTTGCCATAAGAACATTTCCGCCACCATCATCAAAATATGGTTCACTCCACAGAGCTTTATTTTGTTCAATGGGAATTTTATACCACTCTTTTTCAAAATAGTTATACTCATTTGATGCTAAGTTGCTGTATAAAATTTCACTATCTTTTTTATAATAGTAGGGTGAAAAGGGTGTTTTTTTTAATGATAATGTTGATCCAAAAAAAGAGTTATCTTCTTTTAAAATCTTTTTTAACTTCTCTTCTACGGTTACTTCACTAAAATCACCATCTGTAAAAGATTTTTTTAATATCAAAGAAGCTTCTTCAGCTTTGGAAAAAAGGGTTTCTATTTGATAACGGCTATTTTTTTCAATAAGTTTTGCTTTTTGTGTTGCATCGTTTAGCAACTCTTCTTTTAAAAAAGATAGTTAACACCACCTGTTAGTGCTAAAATAAATAATGCAACAGATACAGAAGCTAATGCAAAGCGTAAAGAGATGCTGCTCATAAACTAATCCTTAAGATGTTAAAACCATCTTCATAGAGGTACTCTAAATTTTTTGCATATTTTTTTGTTAAGTATATACCTAAGCCACCGAGCTCTCGGTCTTCTATGTTTGCATTTATGTTTGGATCCTCTTGTTGTAGAGGATTAAAAGCTTTAGAGTTGTCCTTACATTCAATGTTAAAATCACTCTTTTCATTAAACTCTATATCTAAAGATACAAAGGGAGTTCTATCTTCAAAATTAGCATGACGAACTATGTTGGTAAGTAGCTCTTCGGCTACAAACATCACTTTATATTTAGCCTTCTCCTGGACATCATTAATATTGGTTTCTATCTTTGCTAGCGTCTCTTCTAATTGATGAAGTTGCATATTAAATATAGCCATAATTTTACGCTAAAGCGTCCTCTTTTGTCTCGTAAGAGTCTATGAAATTGTCAAATCCGGATAAAAAGAAGACATCTTGAACCATCTCTTGCATTCCAAATACTTTGTACTTTATCTCTTGAGCTTTAGAGGTTTTAGCTCCGGCTAAAAGCACTTGTAATCCAGCACTAGAAAGAAATGTAACCTCTGATAAATTTAACAAACATGATTTCGGTTTCTCTTCCAAAAGAAGGGCAAGTGCTGCTCCAAATTTTGGAGCACTAAAAGTATCTAGTTTTCCACTTGGTTCTACTATAAGGCTACTGCCTTCTATATATGATTTTACTTCCATTTTTATCCTTTAACTGGGGTTTATATCTATAATACCTAATGTTTGTAGTAATGTTATGACTAAAGTTGCACAAAATACTATAAAAAATAGCATAGCAATGGCTCTGCTGCTTTTTGAAGCATCTCTTTTATAAGCAATGATACTTGGCAATATCCCAAACAAAATAACCACACCAATACCACCCACAAAACTCAATGCTTTTAAGAAAATATCGGCATAAAGATAGGAGATAATAAGAGGAGGGATAAATGCGACTAAAAAGATAAGATACTTGTTTTTTATACGGAAGCTGTTTTCAAAAAGATCTTTTAAAAAGTCTTTTAGAGCCATTCCAATAGATATATATGAAGTGGTAATTGCAACAATGGCAAATATTGAAGCTATAATTAAAAACAGTTCTGAGCTTAAGATTTTTGACATCTCAACGGTAACGGGAACACCTGCTAATCTTGCTGCATCTAAGCTGATGGTTCCAAACTTAGGAACAACACCAACGCCTACAATTAACCAAACAATATTCATAACTAACGTTATTCCCATCCCAATTAAAATGGGCTTATACATCTGTTTACTCCAGCTTGAGGCTTTGCACAAGCTTGGCAAGACATAGTGGAAAACAAATCCCGCAATGATCATAGGCAGAGCAATGGGCAGAAATTGCCAATCGACACTAAAAAGTCTGTCGCTTTCTATTTCAGGCACGCCAAATCCTATGAGAAGAGAAAATGAAAGTATGAGTATAAACATAAAAAAAGTGTTGTATTTTTCTATAATGGTTATACTTGATATAGCTAAAGTGGTAAACAAAATAAAGATAATTAAAAGAATCAATGGCTCAAAACTAAGATCTATGTTAAACATTATCATGACTAACTTGGTACTGCCTGCTAAATAACTCGTTAGAACGCCATAAAAAATAACTATATTTGCTATGGAAGTAAGCCATTTTCCATTGACACCAAAGTGTTTTTCGTAAAGACTAGGAAGATTAAAATTATTTTCTCTTGCGTCATTTATCTCACGAACTAAAATAAATCCCGTATAAAGCATGCTAATACAGAAGAAAAATATTGCGAAAAGTGAAGGGTAAAAGCCAGCAATGCCTGCAACTATTGGCATGGCTAAAATTCCAGCCCCCACCATATTTCCCGTTATTAAAAGAGAAAAGAAAAAGACAGTTTTATTATTCATCTATTTGATTACTATCTTGTAATCGAATATAATCTCTTAACTCTTTTGCTTGTGAAGTGTAGCTATGAATTAGAGAGTAATCAAATTTTATATTATTTATAAACTGAAATACTAACGCATTTTTGTGGTGATAGTGTGGAAATATTCCTGCAAATAAATACCCCAACGCTTCTAGTTTTTCAACAAGTTCAACCGAGTTTTCATCCTCTAAATCTACATACAGATATATAATATCTATCTTAGCAATAGAGAATTTTTTTGTTATATATTTTAAGGTTTCAAACGCATCCGATGCGATGCTTTTAACAACAATCTCTGCTATGTTTAAAACTGAAATAATGGTATCTACTAGTTCCGTTGCAGATGCTATTTTCTTATCTGAACTTTTTTGCGTGGCATTAATACCAATACTTTTATAGAGTTTTTTTATCATGGCTTCATGTTTTTTTGGCATAAAAAGTTCTACTTGAAGCTCTTTTTTTAGTGCCTTATAGCTTATGATAGTGGACTCTCTTTGAGTTAAATTATTAGTAATGTTTTTAAATGAGAGTTCAGAACCAGCATAACCTACTAAGAGTGCAACATCGCTAAAGCCATATTTATCACAGATTTTTTGTGTAAATTCATGGTTTGTAACTGAGTGTGAAAAGATTCCATGATACGAAGATGCTGCAGCTTCTGCCATAATATCAACACTAAGCTCACTCATAATACCTTGTCCTCGAACGACAGGATCACATATAGCCATTCCCCATTCACTTATCTTTGCATCTGCAAAAGGTTGCATCAAAGCTATGTGACCTATAACCTTTTGATGATCGGATACCGCAACTTTAGATAAAAGTGAGCCTTCGTTTATTCTTTTTTCTAGCCTATGTGGATAATAGACCACATCATTTACATAAGAGTAACCGTAGCTTTTATAAAAAAGACGAGAAATTCCTATAATATCATTGCTGGTTGGAACTCGAATAAGGTCGAATTTTTCTTGTATTGACTCTTCTTCTTCAAGGTTATTTTGACTTATTCTCTGGTTAGATGCATAAATTGTCATCTCAATAGAGCGACCGTATTTGCCTTTGTTGATGTATTTATATCTGTCTAAAAGTTTGTGAATTACAAAATCACTCAAAGCACTAATATCATCTCCGTCACTTTTTGCTACACTCTCAAATGAGACATCATTAACTATCTCATCGAGAGTTTGAGTAATCTTTTTAAATGGGTTTTTAGGTATGCCATTATCAGATATTATAACCTTTAAACCTGATGTAATGTTGGTTATTTCAACTTCAATATCTTCTTCACTTTGGGCTTCAAAATCAAAGGAAATACTGTTTTGCAAACTCTCTTCTAACGCATAACAGATTCTTTGATTCTCTTTTTTATTTAACCCTACAAGTGAAGCAATTAATTGCACGTATCCAACTAATGGTTCAATAGATTCTATGTTATTCTTAATGATTATTTTACTGGTTTTATACATGTTATGACATCATTCTTTTATCTAAAATTCGTTTTGTTTTACCGGTTCTTTCATTACACTCAAGCTCATTTGTTTCACACCATTGTATGGAAAAAGGATGTATGATGTTATTTTCAAGCAGCTCTTTAAACATCGCTCTTTCAGTATATAAATGTTCTATAATTTTAACCGATAATTCTTCTTTGCTAGAGGGTATAATGGTAGGAACTACCTTAATAACAGCTCTGTCTTTTTTTGTATCATGAGTTATTAGAAGCTGAAAGTTTAAAATTTGCACTTCATTATTAAAATATTTGAGTACATCCATAACATCTTGGATATATAGCGTTGCAGGTCCAATTCGTGCACCTTCTTGTGAGCGTCCAAGAAGTTTATATTTTCTATCTTTAGTATCCTCTTTTTCACTCCACATAGCCATATCTCCAACTGGATAGCGAATAAGTGGCATAAGTTTTCTATTTAGGTTTGTAACTAGAAGTATTCCACCTCTATTTGCTTCTTTTATAACTTCATGGGTCTCTTCATCGACTATTTCCATGATAGTAGTCTCATCAAATGCTCTGTGCTCTCCATTTTCACAAGTTGCTGCATCAAAGTATCCAAGCTCTCCCCCATCTACAGAAGCGTAAAGAATAGAGTGCACTTTAACCCCTTTGAACTCCTCTTTTATGGCTTCAAGTTGGTCTTCGTAAAAGGATTCCCCCCCAAAAAGTATGAGTTCAATATTTAGCTTTATCTCTCTATGGGCTTGTAAATAAGCAATGATATTCATCATAGTTGTTGGAACTCCAGCTATGACATTAATATTGAGTTTCTCAAGCATCTCAACTATAATTGGAATGGGTGTTTGCCCTGCTATTGGGTAACTGACTCCCACATCGGCACTTTTCATAAGGTCGGTGATATAAATAAATGAAGCGTAAAGTTCTCCTGCGTAAAATAAGTTAGCAACTTTATCACCTTTTTTAATTCCATTATGTCTAAACCCTCTTCCTGAAACTTCTGTAAAATTATCCCACTCTTTAGCAGTAAAATAAGAGTATTTTGGATTGCCTGAAGTTCCTCCACTTTTAAAAACTATTCCACTGTCATGGTTTGAAGTAAGAACTCCTTGCCCAAAGTTTTCATTTGCTTTCCAAAATGCTTTTTGATCAAGTACCGGATAGAGTGAAATGTCTTCACACCCTTGTGGAACATCTTTATAAAGTTCTGCATAAAACGGAGAATTTTTTCGAACAAAGTTTGCATGGTCTAAAAATCTTTTCATGACACAATCCTTTTATCTATGATATGTTTGACTTTTCCTGAATGAGTTACCACTTCAAACTCATTTTCTTCTATTAAATGCGTTTCGAATTTCAACGCTAACTCTTTACAACTAAAAATTAAATCATCATAATTTTTTAGTAAATAGGCGCTTATTTCTTCACTGCTAACCCCAATTTTAGATTCAACTTTGAGCATAAGTTTCATATCAAGTACTTCATTTTCTAGGACAATTTGTATCAAACCGTTATAGTTAAACCCCTCTTCAAGATACGTTGTAAATTTGTTAAAATTTAAAAATGGACCACCTGCTTTAAAGGCATCACTGGATCTGCCTTGAAGTGTGAATTTTGGATCTGTTCTGCCACATGAACATGGTTTTGTGTTTATAAAGCCCATATCCCCAATGTCGTAGCGTGAAATATTTTGACCTTTTCTGGCCTTTGGGCTAAAAATCAATCTTCCACTTACCCCATCTTCTACTTTTGTTTCGCTGTCTATATCAAAAATTTCAAGTTCTTGAATGCTTGAAAGTAGATGGTACTCATTGGATGCACACTCACTGCATTGGTAACCCATTGGTCCTGCATCGTTGCTTCCATAAGCAGCACCTCGAACGAGTTCAACCCCAAACTCTTCTTTTAAATATTTGATTTGTTCCAGTGCAAAATGATCTCCACCAAAAAAGAGTTTTTTTATCACTTTATGTTTTTTAAAGAGCTCTTTATTTACTTCAAATAGTTTCATAATTAATGAAGGTACCGTTAGAAGTGTGTTTATGTTTTTTTCAACCATAAGTGCCCCCACTTCTTCTAAGTCATCAACAATTCCCATTGGGTATTGAGGAACTTTCAAATACTCCATTATGGTAAAAAAGCTTAAAAACCCACCGTAAAGATGACCTGCTGCAAACATATTCATAACTTTATCTGTTTTAGGATCAAGTCCTGCACTGTAAAGACCATAGGCAGTTGCTTTCATTTGTGTGTGATAATCTTCATACGTAAAGTAAGAGTACGTTGTTTTACCCGATGAACCACCACTTTTAAAAGTTAAGTCTACATATTTATTAGGAACGTCCAATGCTTGAAATGCTTCTTTATCCATAATAGAAATATTTGATAAATCTCTTTCGTAAGATTTTTCAAACTCTCTAAAACTTACAACGCTATGAAGTTGATCTCCTAAAAGCAGAGATATTTTTTTCATAAATGAAGGCAAAGCATAGACACCATCATGCGGTTCACCAATATAACCATCGTGCATGTGTCCAGCTTCTCTAATTCTTAAACATCCAGCTCCAAAAAGCGCACGGGAGAGTTCAACTATTCTATTTTTTGGGGCAATTAACGCGGCCGTTTGCAAATAACTTTTCATAGGATGCAAGGTAGAAATTATCTCATTGGCTTCAAGTGGTTTAATAAGTATGGTTCTAAAAAGAGGAGAAATTCCTAAGCCTTTTCTTTTATCTGCAATAACTGACCAACTGAAATCTTTTGCTCGTATAACATGGGTAAGCCCCATAGCTTCTTCTGTTTTAGCAATACTTATAACTGTGCTTATCTCAGCTTGAGCACCACTACTAGGTGTTGTTCTTAACATTTTTGAAGAAGTCTCTTCTAAAATAGTTGCAAAATTCTTTGAAAATTCTTTTAACTCTTCAAAATCAGAACTCTCTAGAAAAATATCTTGAGGGCTAGAACACGCATTTTGATCTAAAAGACAAATATCTTCTGCAACTTTTTTCATAGACTCTGTGTCGTTAATATTTTCTTTAGCAAAGTAAGCAAAAGATATTTTATGCCCCCATGGAACAAATCTTACTCCTTGAGGTGTCATGTTTTGAACGCTCTTAATTGCCTCTTCGCTTCCCCATGCTGAAACAACATCCGCACAATCTATAATACTTTGTAATAGCGTTTGTTCTTTTGAGGAGACTTCTAAAACTATGATGTAAGGTTTTAATAACTCTTTGGTATCAAACTCTAAAAAAGCTTCCATAAAGAGTTGTGGCAATTGATTTTGACTTGCAGAAGTTTTTAAAATATTTATGTTTCCACTAAGAAGTCCTTCAAAAACACAAAGCACTCCAACGGTAAAAACATTCGTGGGAGCAATATGAACAAGAGTACCCAATGGCATCCATGATTCAAAATGATTCTCTTTCATAGAAATTCTGTCAATATTAAAAGGGTTTACATCTCCTAGTTCACAAAGAAGTTTTTTTTCTAGATTTTCTTTAGATATAAAAGAGACAATACTTCCTATCATAGCCTGTGCTTTCTCTTTTGAGGCTTCTTGTGTTTTCATAGCCAAAAGGACAAACTTTTCATAAAGTTCACCGTGTGTTAAAAGTTCATCGTGCATTTTTTGTGAGATTTCTAAAAAGTATTCTAAAGGAAAAGGTTTACCTAAAATAGGGTTTGTAAAAGTTGCGATGTTATCTATATTGTTTTGCAAACTTTCATTAGATATCCATGTTCCTTGCCATAAATGTGTTGTTTGCATATTAAACTCCTCTTTTTTTTAGTAGCTCAGAAGCAGAGATGGCACAACTTTTATTTTGGCTAACCCCTGCCCGACCAAGAATCTCAAAGAAAGGAGTTTTAGCTCCACAAGAACACTCTTCGGCTTTATGCATTACTCCTAAATCTCCCATCATAACGCTAATAGCAGGAACTGAAGTGATGTAGGGTGTAACAAAGTTCAAAAATCCACTTTTCCCATAATCTATTACTTCTAACGTTTTAACATCTCTTACAAAAAGTCTTGACCAAATAGGAATATGGAGTTTATGATTTTTACACTCAATATAGGGAATGGAGTGTTCAACTGAGCCATATCCATCACGGATTCTTGAAAGTGAGATTCCTAAATATTCATGCATAAGTTCAAAAAGTTCTTCTTTGGGAATGGCTTTATTGGCATACCCTTTCCATCCACCTCCAAACATGGCAAGTGAATCGGGATGCAGTTTTACTTTAATACCCATATCTTTCATTTGCATAAGCGTAAAATACATAAATGAAGGAAACCCATGTATACGAACAGGTAAATTTTGTTCTGAATACTCTTGAAGTTTTTTTACGGTTCCAAAGCGGTCAAACTCATGTGTGCCATTGGTTTGACGAAGCGCAAAAAATACCTCTTTTGGTTTTGAAAATGAAGTGAGAAAAATATTGGTGTTTGTTGTACCCATTTTAAAGTTTTTAAGAGGTTCGTAGGCGAGTAAAAGATAGTTTGATTCTTGTTTGGGGTCATTAAAACCTATAGCGTTGTAGATAAACTCAACCATTCTTCTGGCACTTAATATTGACCATTTATCAAAAAACATTTGAGATTTTTGACCTGTTGTTCCCGAAGAGGTTAAATGCTCATGAATACTCTCTTTATCGATAGAGATAGACTCATGCATCTTAAAAAAGTTGGCGTGAATAAAGGGCAGTGCTTTTAAATCATCAATGCTTTGCAATTTTTCCAGATCAAAATCTTTTGAGAGAGTGGAATAAAAAGAGTTGTATAGTACCCCAATATGTCAAGACAACCTTTTATAAAATCTAATTCCCTTCAATACCTGTAACCTTATGCTACATTTTCATCTAATTTACTATAATTTT
>Ga0265294_10001125_pt1 | contig 36250 bp, 35 predicted proteins | sample MunlanPumphouse3_FD_192504 | JGI IMG/M metagenome (GOLD analysis project Ga0265294, IMG submission 192504) | Groundwater microbial communities from a municipal landfill in Southern Ontario, Canada - Pumphouse #3 | ecosystem: Environmental > Aquatic > Deep subsurface > Groundwater | place...
AAATGCCAGTACTATAAGAGAAATCATCTTGATTACTTGAGAATCAGCTTATAAATATAGCACAACCAGGTAAAGATCCATCCGGCTGATAAAGCGGGGTAAATCATGCTATTATTAGTTTGTGGTGAAGCGGAGAAATTATGGAAACTAAAAAGATTGCCACCAACCGCAAGGCTTATCATAACTATCACATTGAAGAAGTGATAGAAGCTGGCTTGGTACTTACTGGTAGCGAGATAAAATCTATACGATCGGGAAGGATAAGCCTTAACGAAGCTTATATTAAACCCCGCGCAGGAGAGCTGTGGTTGATTGGCGCGCATGTTCCCCGGTACGAATCCGCCAGCGCTTTCTCGGCTCCCCACGAACCAAACCGTGACCGGAAACTGCTTTTACACCGGGATGAAATAAATAATCTGGCACGCAAGGTAAAAGAAAAGGGATACACTTTGGTTCCGGTAAGTCTTTATATCAAGGGGCACCTGGCGAAAATAGGCATTGGACTGGGGCGGGGCAAGAAGCAATACGAGAAAAAAGATGCTATAATGGAGAGTGAGGCTAAACGCCAGATTAGCCGAACCTTAAAAAGGCAGATGTAAGGCACTGTCAATCACGGGGACGCGTGGTTTCGACAGGGAAGATTAGCTACAGAATTGCAGGTTGAGGCGCCGTGGCCCTCATTAAAAGCGGCAAAAAAACAACTGGCGAACCTGAACTGGTTCTGGCTGGCTAAATAAGCTAGCCCATCCACTCCAGCCCCACCCCGACGGGCTGGTACTGGGTGTCGAAATGCCGGGGTGCCGTTCCTGTGACGCCGATACAGGAACGAAAGATTTAATCGGCTGGCCGGTCTTGAGTTGTTGCCGGTTGGTATCAACCCGGTAAGATTTTAAAAACCGGATAAACCTGTAGTAGATTCTGGGTTGTCTTTTCTGGACGGGGAGTTCGACTCTCCCCCGTCTCCACCATTATTAAGATCTTGCCGATACCGGTTCCCCCATAACAAAAAGTAATCAGATACATCAAAACATCCCTTTGTATACAGTCAACAAGCACAGTCAGTACTCCATACCTATTGCAAATTCACTGCTGAACGTGAAAAAGTACCAACCGGTTCGTTTTGACCCGCCAGTAGCGATAAGCTATAATCTCTTGGTGATTGCCTCAAATCCCTGCGGATACTCCTGTATGGATTCGGGTCCGCATGAAGCGTGCGGAATTTTCGGTATATACTCACATACGGAAGATATTGCGCGGATAACCTTTTTCGGTCTTTTTGCTCTCCAGCACAGGGGGCAGGAAAGCGCCGGAATAGCTACCTCGAATGGTCACGAAATACATGTCCATGCCCGAATGGGACTTGTATCCCAGGTATTTGATGAAAAATCACTAAAACGCCTCAAAGGGCATATAGCCATAGGCCATAACCGCTACTCAACAACTGGTTCCAGCCGCCGCCACAATGCCCAGCCGATAGTAGTAAACGATGGATACCACGAAATCGCTCTTTCTCATAACGGCAACATAGCCAACTCTGAAGCCCTGCGCCTTGAACTCGAAAGCCAGGGCTATGTTTTTAATACAACCACAGATTCGGAAATAATCGGCTACCTCATCCTGTCTGCTCCACACAAGGATTGGCTGCAAAAACTGCGCTACGCCATACATCGCCTGCAGGGCGCATATTCCCTGGCGATCATGACGCGAGACGGGTTGTTTGCCATGCGCGACCCCTATGGTGTGCGGCCGTTATGCCTGGGGCAGATAAACGGCAAGAGTTACGTAGTTGCATCAGAATCTTGTGCCCTCGACCATATTGGCGCAAAATTTATAAGAGAGATAGAACCGGGGGAAATCGTATCCATTAACGATAGCGGTGTAGAAAGTATAAAAGAGCCCAGCACCAGAAAAGCTTTCTGTATTTTTGAGTATATTTATTTCGCCAGGCCTGACAGCCTGATCAACAACCGGCTGGTATACCACGCCCGACAGGCTATGGGCGAGAAACTGGCAGAGGAATACCCCGTAGATGCAGATATCGTTTTTGGAGTACCAGAGTCGGCTACACCGGCAGGAACCGGTTATGCGATGAGGTCAGGGATACCTCCGGCAACCGGCCTTATCAAAAACCGCTATATGGGCCGGACTTTTATCCAACCCACTCAACGCTTGAGAGATCTGGGGGTCAAGTTAAAGTTCAACCCTCTGCAGCCGGTACTGGAAGGAAAACGCGTCGTCCTGGTTGATGACAGCATAGTCCGCGGTACCACCACTCCCCAGGTAATAAAACTACTCAAGAAAGCCGGAGCCAAAGAAGTTCATATGCGCATCTGCGCTCCGCCGATTTGCCACCCCTGTTTCTTTGGTGTTGACATGGCGACCCGATGGGAGCTGCTGGCAGCAAGAAAATCAGTCGAGGAAATACGCCAGTTTATTGATGCAGACTCACTGGGTTACCTTTCTATAAACGGGTTGATAGAAGCTGTCGGGCTTCCCAAAGATCTTTTCTGCCTGGCATGCTTTACCGGTGAATACGCGCTTCCGGTACAGCTGGAAATGGACAAGCTTGCTTTCGAAAGTGTTTCACGAAATGGCAAACCAGCAAAAACCAAACCGCAATGCATGGCAGTTAAAGATAGCCTTCCCCTGTTCTGATCTCCCGATATACCAGTTCTGATCCCCACTGTATGGCAGTCACTTAAAACATTGTTAGCTGCCAATTTTTTCAACCAAATTATAACTTCTATATTCAAGCACGAACACACCCGTTTTCAGGGTCACACACATTTCGCAAACCATAATTAGTTTGCTTAAGCCATCGATACAATAGTAAAATGAAGCCTGATACTTCCCGAAGAATTTGGAGGATGATATATTTCGATGAATTTTCTTGAATCGGAGGACCCCGATATCTACCGAGCTGTTCAAGCCGAATACGACCGCCAACGCTCAACTATCAACCTGATTGCATCTGAAAACTACTGCAGCGCAGCAATTCTCGAAGCGCAGGGCTCCCCACTCACCAATAAATATGCCGAGGGATACCCCGGCAAACGCTATTATGGCGGATGCGAAAATGTAGACACGATAGAAACCATAGCCATTGATCGAGCGAAAGAGTTATTCAAGGCAGAATATGCCAATGTTCAACCACATTCCGGTGCCCAGGCTAATATGGCAGCCTATTTTACCCTGCTCAAATATGGAGACCGTGTACTGGGTATGGACCTTGCACATGGAGGGCACCTGACGCACGGCGCCAGCTTTAATTTTTCCGGTAAATTTTACAACTTCATTGCTTACGGGCTGAATCGTGAAACCGAACGTATTGATTATGCTGAAATCGAAAGACTTGCCAAAGAGCAGCAACCGGCACTTATTGTTACTGGTTCTAGCGCTTATCCGCGCTTTATAGATTTCGAGCGTTTTCGCCATATTGCTGATTCAGTCGGAGCCAGATTAATGGTAGATATGGCCCACATAGCCGGGCTGGTTGCCGCCGGAGTCCATCCGTCGCCGGTTCCTTATGCCGATATTGTAACTTCGACCACCCATAAAACCCTTAGAGGCCCAAGGGGAGGTTTCATACTTTGCCGCAAGGAACTGGGAAGAAAAATAGATTCTGCGGTTTTCCCGATGATGCAGGGAGGCCCCCTGGTTCATGTAATTACTGCCAAAGCGGTCTGCTTTAAAGAAGCGCTTAAACCAGAATTTGTGCGCTACCAGGAAATGGTTGTGGCCAACGCCGCTTTGCTGGCTAAAGAACTTCAGAATTACGGTTTGCGGATTATATCCGGTGGAACCGATAACCATCTTATACTGGTCGACTTGAATAGTAATGGCGTAACCGGCAAACAGGTAGAGGAAGCTTTGGGGAGTGTAGGCATTGTAATAAACCGCAACGCAGTTCCGTTCGACCAAACACATCCTCCCGCGATTGCAGGCGGGATGCGATTGGGCACCCCTTCAGTTACCAGCCGCGGGTTTGGGCCGGACGAGATAAAAGAAATTGCCCGCATTATTGCCAGCATCACGCTGGATATTGAAAATGCAGACTTGAAAGCAGCTGCCAGGGAATCGGTTAAAAATATATGCTCCCGCTTTCCTGTTCCCGGAATAGATGCATAAGGAGGACAAGGCAACGCCATGGATGAATTAAAGGTATTCTCCGGCACTGCCCACCAGGAGCTTGCCAGGGCAGTTACCGAATATCTTGGAATACCCCTGGGCCAGATTGAAGTTTTTGATTTTTCAAATGAAAACACATTCGTAAAGATACTTGAAAATGTTCGAGCCCGGGATGTGTTCGTTATCCAGCCTTTCTGCAGTCCGGTTAACCACAATATAATGGAATTTTTGATAATGCTTGATGCGTTCAAGCGTTCAAGCGCCGGGCGGATCACCGCTGTAGTGCCCTATTACGCATACGCACGTACCGATAAAAAAGACCAGCCCAGAGTTCCCATCACAGCCCGCCTTCTGGCAGATATTCTGACTGCTGCCGGTGCTAACCGCATACTTACGGTCGACCTGCATGCTCCTCAAATACAGGGCTTTTTTAATATCCCGGTTGACGAACTGACCGGTTTGAATATCCTGGGTGATTACTTCAAGAAAAAAAACCTCGTCAATCCGGTTGTCGTTGCTACCGATATCGGCATCACCAAACGCGCACGCGATATGGCAGCTATTCTCGATGCTCCTCTTGCCATTATGGAAAAACGGCGCCTGGGAAATGCCGACCGCACTGAAACCCTGAATGTAATTGGTGAAGTCGACGGCAAAACTGCCATCACCATCGATGATGAAATTGATACCGGAGGCTCACTTTCCAACACCGTAAATACGCTGGTGGGGCGCGGTGCCAAAGAAGTGTATTCCTGTTGCACCCATGCTGTGTTTTCAGGTCCCTGCATGGAACGCATAGCTTCATCGCCGGTGAAAGAAGTGGTAGTTACCAACACCATACCCCTGAAGAATAACCCCGGCGGCAAAGTGAGCGTTCTGTCTATTGCACCTCTTTTGGGCGAAGCCATTCACCGCATCCATACCGGCAAATCGGTTGGAGCATTATTTGAACAGAAACCATAAGCTGGTAAAAGTATATCGTGCATCCGGGGAACTTGAAGCCCTCACAATAAAAAGCATGCTTGAAAGCTTCGGCGTACCGGCAATGCTCAGGTCAAATGCAGCCGGTTCTGTCCACCCGTTTTCAGTTGATGGCATGGGCATGGTTGAAGTGATGGTAAATGAATCAGACGCGGAATATGCCGAACAACTTATAAACGATAGGAACGAAGATGTTTAAATTATTTGGATTTGGTGACTCTCACGAAAAAATAATAAAAAAATTGAACCCGACCGTTGACAGGATAAACCAGCTTGAGCCCGCATACCAATCTTTGACTAACGATGAGTTAAAAGCCAAAACCAGGGAGTTTAAACAAAGGCTGGTTGAAGGGGAAACCCTCGACGGCCTGTTACCGGAGGCTTTTGCTGCCGTGCGAGAGGCCTCAAAGCGGACCCTGGGGCTCAGACATTACGACGTACAGCTAATCGGGGGCATTGTGCTCCATCAGGGCAAAATTGCTGAAATGAGAACAGGGGAAGGCAAAACCCTGGTGGCAACTTTACCCCTCTACCTGAACGCTCTGACCGGAAAAGGTTCTCATCTGGTCACAGTGAACGACTACCTCGCCCGCAGGGATGCTTACTGGATGGGGCCGGTTTATTATCTACTGGGGCTCACAGTAGGCAGTATTTACCCGATGCAAACACCTGACGAAATGCAGCCAGCCCGGATTTACGACCCGGATTATGACTCCGAAAAGGAAAACGATCCCTGGCGGCATTTCAAGCCTGTTCCCAGGAGGGAGGCTTACCTGGCAGATATCACCTACGGTACCAGCGCCGAATTCGGCTTTGATTACCTCAGGGATAACATGGTTATGAACCTTGAACAATGCGTACAGCGAGAGCTGAACTACGCTGTAATCGATGAGGTGGACAGTCTGCTTATCGATGAAGCCAGAACTCCGCTTATAATCAGCGCTCCGGATGCCGAATCCCCCAAAAAATACCAGGTTTTTGCCCGTCTGGTACAACACCTTAAGCCTGGAATGCATTATGAAGCTAAAGAAAAAGAGCGAATGGTAGAGCTAACCGACGAAGGTTACGGAGAAATGGAAAAAATGCTGGAAAGGGAAGGGTTCCTGGAAGGCGCCAGCTTGTATGATCCATCGAGCGCTGATCTTATGCGCCATTTAAGAAATGCCCTTCAAGCCAGGGAATTCTACAAGCGGGATAAAGAATATATGGTAAAGGACGGCGAAGTTATTATTGTCGATCCCTTTACCGGGCGGCTTATGCTGGGACGTCGTTACAGTGAAGGCCTTCACCAGGCGATCGAAGCCAAGGAAGGCGTCAAGGTCAAGGAAGAAAGCCGTACCTTTGCCACCATTACCATCCAGAATTACTTCCGTATGTATGAAAAATTAAGCGGTATGACCGGTACTGCCGCAACCGAAGATGAAGAATTTGCCCGTATATACAAGCTGGATGTGGTGGTAATCCCGCCCAACAAACCCATGATACGAGAGGATCTTGGGGACCGGATATACAAAGATGAAGCTACCAAATTCAAAGCGCTGGTTTCCGATATCAAGGAAATCCACACTACCGGGCAGCCCCTGCTTATAGGAACCGCTTCGATCGAAAAATCGGATTATGTCAGTGAACTGTTCAAACGCAAGGGCATCAAACACAATGTATTAAATGCCCGCCAGCATGAGCGGGAAGCTGAAATAATCGCACGGGCTGGCGAGCCCGGAGCAGTGACGGTGGCTACCAATATGGCAGGCCGCGGGGTTGATATACTTCTCGGAGGCAAAAAGCCTGAAGATGGCGATGAAAAGGCTTTAAAGGAGTGGGAAGACAGGCAGAAGAAAGTCCTTGAACTTGGCGGTCTGTATGTCATAGGTACCGAGCGCCATGAAGCCCGCCGCATAGATAACCAGCTGAGAGGCCGCGCCGGGCGCCAGGGTGACCCGGGAAAATCCCGCTTTTATGTTTCTCTTGACGATGACCTCATGCGCCGGTTTGGCTCGGAGCGGATCAAGTCGATCATGGATTGGGCCGGAATGGACGAAAACAGCCCGATCGAAAATAAGATGGTTTCCCGCTCCATAGCAGATGCCCAAAAACGGGTTGAGGGCTATCACTTCGATGTGCGCAAACAGCTGGTAGATTTTGACGATGTAGTTAACAAACAGCGTGAAATCATCTATGCCGAGAGAAGAAAAGTTCTCGCCGGCGCAAACCTTAAAGCCAATATACTGGGGATGATTGGCGACGAAATTAAAGATATTATCGAAAACCACACTGCCAACAATTATGACCCGGATTATGAAGGACTTCTTGGTGAAGCCGCCACAATCCTGCCAATACCGCCGGATTTGACTCCGGAAACTGCATCAGGCATGAAGCCCGGACAGATTGAAGAACTCCTCATTCATCAAGCCGAAACCCTGTATCAAAAAAGAGAGCAGGAATTCGGTGAAGACAAAATGCGCCTTCTGGAAAGATTTTTATTGCTTAAAACAATAGATACACTGTGGGTAGAGCATCTCACCAACATGGAATTTATGCGCCTCCAGGCCGGATGGCAAACCCTGCAGCAAACCCGGGCGGCAGACGCATATAAAAATCAGGGGTTTGCCCAGTTCCAGATTTTACTCCAGACTATTCGCCACGATGTATCCCATGCCATTTTCCGTATAGGCATTGCATTAAAAGGCGAAAGGCCGACGGCTCCACCGTCCGGTCTCAGGATGTCAAGACCCGGAATACCCCCTCCGGTTCAACCTGCAGCGATATCAGCCGGTGCAACTGGCGCCGTAACAACAGTTCGAAACACAGGCAAGAAAGTCGGCCGCAACGAACCGTGCCCGTGTGGCAGTGGAAAGAAATACAAACACTGCTGCGGCCGGTAGCCGGAGCCACCAACTATGAGCGAACTGCCTGTCGGTTCCCACCGGGAAATTATCAACCGCATGAAGGCCTCTATCAAGGCAGGCAAGCACTGGTATCTGGCACTTGTAGAAGCCATACGCGACTATCCGGAAGAACGCTTCCTGATCGGTGGAGAGGCTCTGGACTGGATATCACTGTCCCAAATGCTGATCTCGGAAACCGGAGAGGGAACCATCAATCGAAGGGAAATCACTCAATTTTTTAATCATGGCAAACCTCCCATAAACATTACTCCGGCCGAAGCCCGGCAACTGGTCGGAGACACCAAGTACAACCTCTACCTCAATTACCTGTATGGGGTGACGGTTGAGGCTTCCTTGCTAAAAGCGATTGAAGCGGAAATTAAAAAGGAATTTTCCAGCCTCGGGCTCGCACCACCGGAAGATATCCAAAGCCGGGCTTTTATTACAATTTATGAAGCAGAAGAAGACAAGCTTCGCGCTGTTTTTGCCAGCGAAACCGGTGCCGGATTACCCAACCAGGAAATTCGCGACATTGAGTTTATATACTGGCTTTTTAAATATCGCCTGAAAATTTCTGACAAGGAAAAGGTAGCCTCAGACACCAAGAAAGCCTTGAACTGGCTGAAAAGCGGCGTGAACGTATTTCCCCGGCTTTTCCGGGGTTGACAGCCTTGATATAACCATTCAACCGATAGCGAAAAGAAGCGGTTGATGATACCCCTGGCGATTATGGCAAAACTTTATCCCTGGTCTTCACTCCGGAAAACAATTTCAATCCGCAACATATTTTGCGTATTTTCTGTGACCTTGAAATTTTCATCTATGCGATAACCTGCCAGCCAGACAATCTTCTCATGGGACACTATTACCGGAATACGGTTCCTCCAGGAAAACGGAACCTTGGCGTCGATGAGGAAGTCCTTGATCTTCTTTTCCGTATTCATTCCGAAAGGAACAAAGCGGTCTCCCGATTTGCGGGAACGCATTACCAAACCGGGTCCGGCCTTTTCATAATCAAGATAACAAGTAAAAAGACCTGCATCGTCTCCGATCCGGTTGCCTTTGATGATACCAGTCACCACCTTCCAGTTTCCATGAACCGATTCGCCGGGAACAATAATTTCAAATTCTCCAGTGATTTGAGGATACGGGCACAAGCTTTTTCCTTTTCTGGCTAACAGGTAGCGAGCATGCTCAACGGTAAAAATAATACCGCCTTTAATTTCAACCTGTTTACCGGCGCCCCGGTCCAGATGGTTTAAGATATCTTCAATATGCCCGGCTTCAATATCCTTGAGCGAACCGGCAACCTCACTCACAGCTTGCCGCAGTATAGATCTCTGCAATGCCGGATGGAGAGAATCAAACCGGGATTTTTCAAGGACGATGATTTCACCGTTTCTGCTAACCACCTTCTTCCAGGCCTGGTCCCGGTTTTGAGCAAGATAATCCAGCTCATCGGAGGCAATGCCAGCAAGCCGTAAAAGGGATTTATCTATACCGCGGTTATAGTCTCTCATGAGAGGCAGCAGTTCTAATCTGACCCGATTCCTGAATGGAGACAGGCTCAGGTTAGTGCTGTCAGCCCGCGTATCAAGCCCGCGGTTCCTGCAGTAAGCCTCAATTTCATCACGGCTAATATCGAGCAAGGGTCTTATAATCTTGACTCTGTGCTCACCACATTCACGGCAGGATGCCGGAGCCAGGCCTTTCAAACCCATGGTACCGGTACCTCGTATCAGGTGCATCAGAATAGTTTCTACATTATCGTTTTTCGTGTGACCTATGGCTACCAGGTTGGCGCCGCTTTCAGCGGTAACGTCGGCAAGATATTGATATCGCACCTCTCTGGCTGCTTCTTCAAGAGTCAGTTTGTGCTCTTGCCGGTATTTTTTCACGTCCCTTCCCCCCACCGCAAAAGGCAATCCGAGACTCTGCGACAGTTCTGCCACGTACAACGCATCGGAAGCCGATTCCTCCCCTCTCAAGTTATGGTCCAAATGCGCTACCACCAGAGAAACTTCAAGCGCATTCCTGAGATTGTAGAGAAGCTGCAAAAGAGCCACTGAATCCGGACCGCCTGAAACTGCCACAACTATCCTTGATCCTGGGGGTACAAGATTATGGCTCCGGATAAAATCATACACCCTGTCTTCAAGCAGGGTTTGTCTTTGTGCGCTCATGATGAACCTATTATATGCCAAATGGCAGGCCGGCTAACACCCGCCGCTTCGATAATTACCGAACTTCCGCAAACTTTAAAAAGATACAGGCTGCTTTCAGTATTAACGGTCTGATTTTTGCCCCATCAGACAGACGCCCAGTTTAAAAGCCTCATCAAGGGCGGTTGGATGACAGGCGGCATCACCAGCCTTGTCCAACCCTGAGAACAACAGCTCTCCGCTGTACTGGATGCCCAGACTGGCAAAAAGCGCCTTGACAGTAATCCGGGCGCAATCAAATATATGCTTCCCGTCCCGGCCGCCAGCACTGATAAATATTCCTTTTCTTTGCCTGCCTGGTCCAAGCGGCTCCCGGCCAAGTAAGTGTTTTCGAACCCAGATTGCCTGGCAGCGGTCAATAAAAAGCTTGGTTTGGGCTGAAACTGTCATGAAATAAATGGGCGAAGCCAGTATGATAACATCTGCAGTTTCCAATTCCTTGTACAAACCCTGCATATCATCATTAATTACGCACTCACCGCTTTCCAGGCACAAATCACAATGAGTACAGGGCTTGATATCCAGCCCGGCCAACTCAATGCTCTTTACCTTTGCCCCGCAGCTGGCAGCTCCTTCAAGCAGCCGGGAAAGCAATGCAGCAGTGTTGCCCTGGCGCGGAGAGCCGGAAAGCCCAAGAAACTTCATTCCACACCTTCCAGGTTTGCCAAAATACCGGCTTCATGGTTCTCCATTATTTCTGCCTCTTCATCTTCTTCATGGTCAAATCCCAGCAGGTGAAGGACTCCGTGAATGACAAGGACAGATATTTCCATTGACAGCGAATGGCCTCCTGCTTCGGCCTGCCTTCCAGCCTGGGGCATGGAGATAATTACCTCTCCCAGATGTTCCACTCCATCCAGAGCCAGCGGAAACTGCCCTATGCCTTCATCTTCATCATCCTCAACCGGATTGTCCTGCATGGCGAAGGATAGAACATCGGTAGTTGCATCAATCCCCCGGTATTCACGGTTAAGCCGTCGTACTTCGTCATCCCCGGTAATTACTATCCCAAGCTGAAAATTGCCATCTGGATGAATATGCTTCAATACCGCCACAGCTATTTTTTCCAGGAAATCTGGTGTTAACTGCTGCTGGTATTCTTCGTCGATTAGAATATCTACCATCATGTTTCACTCCGCACTATCTGCAGCTTTCGCATTAAATACCACGTCAAGTAATTGAACTTCAATTCAATTTTCCGGCTGCCCGGAATGCCTAAGAAACCTGCAAGCCCGGGTCTGGCCCACTATCGATGCCTGCCAGAGTTTCATCGCTTCCCTCTACAGCCAATAGGTCCGGTTCCGGAGAGGGAGTCGGCCCAAGGCGCACATACCAGAAGCTGAATACGAATATAGCAATACTGAACGGTATTTTCCACCACAGAGAAGGCGGTGCCATAATTATAAAAGCAACCAGGTGGGATAACAGATATAAAGGGATACCTGTTTTTAACAGCCGCCTGAGTTTGCCTTGCGCGCGTTCCCGGGAAACATCTATCAGCTTGCCAAATACAATCCCCAGGGCTATGGCAATAGATGGAATGGCCGGATAGAAGTAAAAGATAAAACTTGCCCGGTTGCTGATAAGGCTGGCCGGAATCCATACCAGATACAGACCGACAAACATCGCAAAAGGAAACAACGGGGCATCATCGCCCTTGACTGAACGGTAGGTAATATAGACGATAGATGGAATTATTAGAATCCAGAGTGTAGGACTGAGCATACCGAGGAAGCGCGGAGTCCACCAATAGGCGAAATTTTCCGGTGTCAATACCCATTCCCATGGGCGGGAGGCAATACTGCCAGGTTCATAGGCATCGAAGGTAATCGAACCGGTCAGCCTGAGCATCTCCATAGCCCGGTCGATCGGGTTCAGGAGCTCCCCCCAATATACATATTCAAAGACTGGAAGCAGTAACAGAAACGCAATCGGGGCAAGGGTTATATAGGAAGAAATAAACTTTTTCCAGTTCGGACACCTGCTGAGAAGCCAGTGCATACCAATTACCAGCGCAACCAGCACACCATTCAATTTGGCAAGCGCAGCCAGGGCAATAGCAACCGCCGACACAGGGTAACTACCTCTCAAATACATCCAGAAAGCCAGCAGGATAAAAAACTGGCAGTATACATCAAGCATAGCGATGTGGCTTTGGACAAAGGTAAGGTTCTCAAAAGCCAAAAAGAATGTAGCCAGGTAACAGACCTTTTCGCTCAGTTTTAACCGCCGGCATATAAGGTAAAAGAACAACAGCGATGCAGCACCCATTAAAATAGCAATCAGGCGCCACCCGACAGGGTTGTCCCCGAACAGCAATATGCCCGATACGACCAGAAGCTTGCCAAGCGGAGGGTGCTCAGCGCGCTCGGTGCCACCGCTGTCGATAGCGTGCCGGGCGTCGTTTACATAATGGACTTCATCAAACAGCGGCTCGTCTGGCCGCATGATCAGGCCCAGATGAAGCAGAAGACTGGCAATAACTATTACCGCAATTCCAAGATATTGCCACTGTTTTAACCAGTTTATACAAGATTTGATTCTTTTCATGCCAGCCAGTTGGTTATAAAATTATTCCAGAACCGGTTATTTTTTCCATGTCAGATAATTATTTAACAGGTAATTCCAGAAAAAAGCTATTACTATACCGATTAATACAGCAATCAGATCATTGACACCGAATACAACAGCAAACAGGTTGGCTACCCCTATTTGAATCAGGCCGCCGATTATGCAGATCAGATTAAAATGTACCAGGCGTTTAAAAAATCCCCCGAAACCTCCAACATTGCGGTCGGAGAAAGTGAAGAAATTGTTCAGGATAAAGTTGGTTATGATTGACGTTTCAATGCTTATCGTCAGGGCAATATTGCCTGATAGAACACCGCTTGATGTGTCACTGATCGGATTAAAACCGGCAAAACGGGTCAAGATCCAGTACAATCCATAGTTTACCAGCACTCCGCTGGCCCCAACCAGACAGAATTTCATAAAACGCGCAAATTCCCCGCTTCGTATTGACAACCTGGCAAGGTGGCGCAGGTATTCGTATTGCTGATTCAGGTCAAGCTTGCTTTTTCCTTGCTCCCGCAGCTGGAACTGAAAGGGCACTTCCGCCGCCTGGTTGTAATTGCCCAATACAAGCACTTCAAGCAGGATTTTATAACCGATCGGGTCAAGCCTGACTCCCTCAATCACTTTTCGCTTCAGTGCAAAAAACCCGCTCATTGGATCTTTTACTCTTCTGGCTTTTGGCAATGCCATATTTGCCAGGAGTATTGCCCCCCGGCTCAGGAGCTTTCTGAGCCCACTCCATTCATCACAGCCGCCACCGGGCACATATCTGCTGCCAACGGCAACGTCGGCTCCTCCAGCGATAGCATCCAGCAATTGCGGGATTATCTCCGGCGGATGCTGCAGATCGGCATCCATGACCACAATCAAATCATGCCTGGCGTTTTCAAAACCCTTGACAACTGCCGAAGCCAGGCCTTTTTCATCACGCCTCACTATCACCCTGACCGGATAGCTGGTTTTCAGGCTTTCAATGACTCCGGCAGTGCCGTCACTGCTGGCATCATCTATAAAAAGGATTTCATAATCGTACCTGGAAATACTTTTTGAAATTTTCTCGACAAGAGGGGTGATGTTGTCATGCTCGTTGTAAGTGGGTACTACTATTGTAACGCTATTTTCCATGTTGTCCTGTACAGGTGGTTTTAAGCTATTTTACCATAAAATCTCATTTTGGTAATTATCGGCCCTTATTAACGTTTGCCGGCGCCAGTTGTTATAATATTTGAGTGTTTGCAGTCATCTATAACCGGCTTTTTACTTATTACGGCCCGCAGTACTGGTGGCCAGGTGAAACACCCTTCGAAGTTATGATTGGAGCGGTGCTTGCCCAATCGACTTCCTGGAAAAACGCAGCCAATGCGGTAGATAACCTGAAACACCATGGACTTCTCAGCCCTCAAGCTTTACACAAAATACCAATAGAAGATCTGGCCGGGCTCATCCGGCCTTCAGGCTACTTCAATGCCAAGTCGCTCAAACTTAAATCCCTGGTTGACTGGCTGCGCCAGACTTGTGATTATAAACTGGATTTGCTGGAAGATTCCAGCACTGATCATATTCGCCGGAGCCTCCTTTCAGTTTATGGCATTGGACCGGAAACAGCCGACTCGATATTGCTTTACGCTTTGGAGCGTCCGGTGTTTGTAATTGATGCCTATACCCGCCGCATATTTGACAGGATCGGGTTCACGCCAGTGAAAGATAAGAGCTATGATGATTACCAGAGGCTTTTTATGGCAAATCTGGAGCCGGATCCGGTCTTGTATAACGAATACCATGCCTTGCTGGTAAAACATGCTAAAATCAGCTGCAGAAAGCAGCCTGTATGTAAAAACTGCTGCATCGCTGATATCTGCGATTTTTACCATAACCACACCCAGGCAAATGGAGACAGGGATGAATAGCCAGCTGATTGAAAAAGCAGCAGATATGATTCACAGTTCCCGGCATGCCGTGGTATTCACTGGAGCAGGCGTCAGCACTGAATCAGGTATTCCCGATTTTCGCAGCCCGGGCGGGATCTGGGACAAGTTCGACCAGAGAGCATTCGACTATTCCTCTTTTGTTTCTGATGAGAAATCAAGAATTCTACACTGGCAGCTGTTGCGATCACTCGGAAACTGCGCCTGCCCCAACCCAGCTCATTATGCCATTGGCGAATTGTGCAAACTCGGCTTCGCAAAAGCCGTAATAACCCAGAATATAGACGGCCTCCATCAACGTGGAGGCGTACCGGAAGATCTGATATATGAGCTGCATGGCAGCATGAACAGTTTTACCTGCCTTGAATGCCGTCACAGGATCAAACTGGAAAAAGTGCTCGAGATAGCGCAGAAAGATAATGTGCCTGAATGCCCGGAATGCAGAGGAATATTGAAGCCGGATGTGGTTTTTTTCGGAGAAGCTTTGCCGGTTAAAGCCCTTGAACAGGCAGAAAAAGAATCAAGCATGTGTGATCTGTTTATCGTGGTTGGTTCTACACTTACTGTTTACCCGGCAGCTTTAATGCCGGAGATTGCGGTATCCGGAGGGGCAAAGCTGTTAATCATCAACCTTAGTCCTACTCCACTGGACAAGGCAGCCGAACTGGTAATCAACTGCAAAGCGGGAAAGATTCTGCCCGAAATTGTTAGTCGTATAAAAGCATATCCTGGAACAGTTTAGCCGGACCGGCTTATCCATGCTTCACGGTCCCTGATGTCACGATCGAAAAGCAACCTGTTTACAAGCAACATCCAAACAGGGGTGTCGTGACTGATTTCAGACCTCTGTGGAGACAGCCTTCTGAAAATAACCAGCCCGAGCATTACAAGAAACCCCCACAACGCACCATGTTTATCACTGATTCCCATTGAAGATGCGGCAAACCAGGCAAGAGCCGGAAGAGAAGACACTGCAATCAGCACTCCAAGTGCAAGTTGCTTGAATGGAGCCATCCCGTAGGCAAGTACAATCATTATAAGCCCCAACCAGGGGGAAACAGCCAGGACTACACCCAGACTTGTGGCTATGCCACGGCCGCCTTTGAATCCGAGAAACACAGGCCAGTTATGACCTACCACCGCCAGCAGGCCGATTATAATCTGGTAAAACAGGTCCACTCCCATCAGGCTGGCCAGCCATACCACCAGATATCCCTTGCCTATATCAAATAAAAATACTGGAATAGCAAGTTTCTTTGAAGCCGTCCTGGCAACATTGGAAGCTCCGACGTTACCGCTTCCGGCTTTTCTCAGATCAACGCCCTTACTCAAACGAGCTGCAATATAAGCTGCCGGAACAGAACCAAGCAGATATGCAAACAAACCCAGCAATACAAACTGCCAGCTCAACATTTCCTAACCCTCATTACCCGGTACCTGAAGGCCTTTCTGTCTGGCTCTTTCATACAATGCTTCAACTACTTTCCACGGGACGCCAGCTCCTCCCGGAGGTACCTCTGCAGAATTATCTATCCCGTGATAGTCACTGCCGCCGGTAGCAATCAGGTTTAACTTCATGGCAATAGCCAGCAGGTTGTTTCGCTGTTCTCTGCTAAAATCTTTGTAATAAACCTCGATGCCCTCAAGTCCAACCGCAGCCAATTCACCAATCACTGCTTCATAATTATTGACAGTCAGTGGATGTGCCATTACCGGCAACCCGCCACACCTGATAACCAGCTGGACAGCTTCAGATGGAGTTATCTTGAACCGTTCAACATATGCCGGTTTTCCCTGTGCCAGATAAAGCTCGAAGGCTTCTTCAAAGCTGTTTATATAATCACCTTCCAAAAGGGCTCTTGCAATATGGGGACGGCCGATGTTGGCTTCTCCGGCGATCTGGCAAACCCTTTCCCATTTCACCGGAATGCCCAAAGCGTTTAATTTTTCGACCATAGCACAAGCGCGCTCAGTGCGATCTGCCCGCATATTACGGCAGACAGAAAGCAGTTCCCGACTCTGATGGTCAATAAAATAACCCAGAAGGTGTAATTCATTTCCGGGGGCATGGGTACTCAACTCGATGCCGGGAATGACCGTGAGACCGGGGTATTTTTTAGCCCGGTCAAGAGCACCGGCTATGCCTTCAATTGTATCGTGGTCGGTAATGGCCATTACCGAAAGCCCTCTTTCAGCAGCCAGATCAACCATTTCTGCCGGGCTCAGGCGGCCATCGGAGGCTGTAGTATGAAGATGCAGATCAATGCTCAACTACCTGACGTCCTTCTTTATACGCTCGATGGATGTGGCCTTCCCGCTTGCTTCATCAATGTCGAGCATCATGGCAGTAAACTCCACCGGGCCTTTTGCAGCTGACAGCCTGCCCGGCATCATAGTAAGCACCCGCTTTAAAACGGCGTCAATTTCGTCTCCGATAATGGAATGTGCCGGACCGGTCATACCTATATCACTTACGAATGCCGTGCCGCCCGGAAATATCTGGTGATCGATTGTGCCAACATGAGTATGAGTACCAAGCACTGCGCTTACCCTGCCATCCAGATATCTGCCAAGGGCAATTTTTTCAGCAGTCGCCTCGGCATGAAAATCTACAATGATAATTTTTGGCAGTGGTTCAAAACTTGCAAGCAATGTATCCATGGCGCGGAAAGGGCAATCAAAATTACCAATGAAGACCCTTCCCATCAGGTTGACTATCATGACATTGCGCTCAATGATGTAACCCCTGCCAGGCACACCGGGCGGGTAATTCAAGGGGCGCACCAGCGGCAATGTATCAATTTCGGGGATTATATCTTTATGGGCCCAAATGTGATTGCCGGAAGTAAGCACATCAACCCCGGCCTGGATCAGTTCACGGGCGGTGTCCGGAGTTACCCCGATACCTCCTGCCAGGTTTTCCGCGTTGGCAACCACCATGTCCAGCTTTAATTCCTGCCTCAACCCGGGCAGCAACTCCTGCAGAGCCTGACGCCCGGGTTTTCCTATAACGTCTCCGATAACCAGAATTTTCATATTTACTTGGCAATATCTACTGCTCGAGTTTCACGGATAACCGTAATCCTGATTTGTCCAGGATACTCGAGAGTTTCCTCGATTTTCTTTACTATGTCTCGCGCCATGCGCATGGCAGAAAGGTCGTCGACCTCTTCCGGCTTTACCAGAATACGGACTTCCCGGCCAGCCTGTATGGCATAAGATTTTTCAACCCCTTTGAAACTGCCGGCAATATCTTCAAGTGCCGTCAGACGCTTCAGATAGGATTCCAGGGATTCGCGGCGGGCCCCCGGCCTTGCGCTGGAAATTGCATCAGCTGCCGATACTATGAAACCCCAAATACTGGTATCTCCGGCTTCAAGGTGGTGTTCGGCGACGCCTTTGATTACATCCTGGTTGCGGTCCCATTGTTTAACCAGGTCTGCACCAATTTGTGCGTGGGAACCTTCAATTTCCCGGTCAACCGCTTTTCCAATATCATGCAGCAACCCCGCTTTTTTGGCAGTGTGGACTTTTACTCCAAGCTCGGCGGCTATCAATCCGGAAAGCTGAGCCACTTCTATGCTATGAGCGAGTACATTTTGACCATAGCTGGTTCGGTATTTCAGCCTGCCCAGCAGTTTTATCAATTCGATATGCAGTCCCTGTACACCTACATGGAGTGTTGCCTGTTCTCCAGCTTGAAGAATTGCAGCTTCTACGTCTTCCTTTGCCTTGTTAACTACCTCCTCGATTCGTGCCGGGTGAATTCTTCCGTCCATTATCAGTTTTTCAACTGCCTGGCGGGCGATTTCACGTCTCACCGGATCAAAGGAAGAAAGGGTAACCGCACCTGGTGTATCATCGATAATCAGATCAACCCCGGTAGCCTGTTCAAGAGCTTTAATGTTCCGGCCCTCCCTGCCGATCAGTCTCCCTTTCATATCATCGTTGGGCAAGGGAACCGCTGTTGCCGTAGTTTCGCTGACAACCTCAGCGGCCGAGCGCTGAATCACCTGGGAAAGGATATTACGGGCCTTCTCGTCTGCCTCCAGTTTGATCTTGGTCTCCCACTGATGCAAACGCCGGGCAGTTTCCGACTGCATTTCCTTTTCCATGCGGTCGAACAACTCGGTCTTAGCCTCGGCGGATGACATTTGTGCAACCTGTTCAAGATGCTTTACCTGATCTTGCTTTATCTTTTCAATGTCGGTTTTTATTTCCTCTATCTGCCGGTTTTTCTCCTCCATGTTTTGCTCACGCCGCTCTGCTTCCTCAAGTTTGCGTTCAAGGGTAGTCTCCTTCTGGGCAATTCGGTTTTCCTGCCTTTGAATTTCGCTGCGTCTTTCCCTTATTTCACCGTCAGCCAGAGTTTTTTCCCTATCTGCTTCTTTCTTGGCCTCGCGAAGATACTCCTTGGCCTCCGCTTTAGCCTCGGCAATAATCTGCGCAGCCTCTTTTTTGGCAAGTGTTGCCTGGCGGGCAGCCATCATGCCCTTGCTTAAAAACATGGCCATAGCGCCGAAAACAACGCCTATGATAAAACTGAATACTATGACCAGAACCGTATCCATCTGTTCTCCTTTTCCCTGCAGACAATTACCACAGGTATTTTATTGCAGGTTCTCCCTGCTATTTTTATATTCTGTGAGTTCCTTCCATAACTCGTCTATAACCGGTTTAATGATTTCATAGCCAAACCCTCGCCGCTGGAGGAAGCTGCCAACACGGCGTTTGAATGCAATATAGTCCAGCCCAATACTGCGCACAGCCTTCGCCCGTGCTGCCGAAAGGGCGTTTTCGTAATCATCGTAATCTTTTACCGCTTCTTCAATAGCTTCTTCACTCAATCCTTTTGCTTTCAGTTCACGGCGAGTCAGATAAGCGCTTTGCGGTTTAAAACTCAGCCGGTTTTCCGCCCACTGGCGTCCGAATTCCCTGTCATCGATCAACCCACTGGCTTTTAGATGATCAACCGTTTTATCCACTGCTTTAGGACTGAATCCCTTGCTAACAAGGCGATCACGCAGCTCTTTTTCGCTTCGCGCCCTGAAAGCAAGAAGGCGATAAGCTGATTTCTTGCAGATATGGGCCTCTTCATCTTCTTTCAGGGCTTCTATCCGTTTCTGGCTTATTTCCATCCCATCCTTGATTTTATTCTCAAGGATTACTTCGACAGAAAGAGTAAGAGCATGGCTTCCGTCGATAAATAATCGTGCCATGTTCTTTCCAGTATTCATTTCAAGACCGGTAACTAGCCCCATAATACCACCAAAAAAGACAAGGCTGAGGTAAGCTTACCTCAGCCTTCATTTTCCCGGTTAGTATTAAGTTGTGTTAGCTTTACCAGACTTGCTTTCTAATCTGCTTCGCTATCCACTTCTCCGGAACTGGTGACTGCTGAGGCCCTGACCCCTTGTTCTATTTCCTGCGCAATTTCAGGATGAGCAACAAGGAATTCTCTGGAGTTTTCCCTGCCTTGCCCCAGGCGAATGTCACCATAAGAGAAGAAGGCTCCCGCCTTTTTTATAATACCCAGCTCCACGCCCAGATCCAGGATGTTGCCTTCACGGCTGATGCCGGAAGCAAACATAATATCGAACTCAGCGCTCCTGAATGGTGGTGCCACCTTGTTCTTGACTACCCTGGCTCTGACACGAGTACCGATGGCGTTGGTGCCCTGTTTGAGTGTTTCGGTACGCCTTAAGTCCAAACGTACCGAACTGTAAAACTTGAGGGCCCTTCCTCCCGGAGTAACCTCCGGATTGCCAAAAACGATACCTACTTTTTCCCTTAGCTGGTTGATGAAAACTACAGCCGTACCAGAACGCCCAATAGCAGCCGTAAGCTTCCGAAGGGCTTGCGACATGAGCCTTGCCTGCAAGCCGACATGGGCATCACCCATATCACCTTCCAGTTCAGCTCTTGGTACCAGCGCAGCCACACTATCTACTACCACCACATCTATAGCTCCACTTTGTACCAGCCGCTCGGTTATTTCGAGAGCTTCCTCGCCGTTATCCGGCTGTGATATAAGCAGTTCTTCAATGTTAACCCCGATATTAGAGGCATAAGCCGGATCAAGCGCATGCTCAACGTCTATGCAAGCCGTATTGCCTCCCCGTCTTTGGGCCTCGGCTATTATATGTAACGCCAGCGTTGTCTTTCCCGAACCTTCGGGGCCATATATTTCTGTTATCCTGCCACGAGGAATACCACCTATTCCAAGGGCTAAATCAAGAGACAACGCCCCGGTAGGGATCGCCTCTACATGGGTACGGATAGCATCGGCGCCAAGTTTCATTATGGCACCTTTGCCGAACTGCTTCTCTATCAGGCCTACGGCCAATTCCAGAGCCTTTTGCTTCTCTGTGGTCATTTTTTTCGCCTGCCAACAGAATAACATAATGAAGTGGTATAAACAAGTCAACCTGTGCTTATAAACGCTCCGTGAGGCTGTAACTGAATATAAAAAAGGGGAGGAACCCTTTTATCCTCCCCTTTTCAAGCTAAACTGTTTTAATGCAAGAAGTGGCGTATTCCAGTGAATACCATGGTAATATTATGCCTGTTTGCCATATTTATAGACTCCTGATCCCTTACCGAGCCTCCGGGCTGGATTATGGCGGTTACACCAGCTTTCGCCGCCTGTTCTACTGAGTCCGAGAAGGGGAACATGGCATCTGATGCCATTACGCTCCCCTTGGATTCATCTCCGGCTTTGGTTTTAGCTAAAAACACGCTCACTACACGATTGGGCTGTCCTGCACCCATACCAAGCATCGTGTTGTTTTTTGCCATGACAATTGCGTTGGATTTAACGTGCTTTACCGCTCGCCAGGCAAACCTGAGGTCCTGCATTTCCGCCGAGGTTGGAGCCCGTTGGGTAACCACTTTCATCTCTATACTGTCTTCATCCAGGTTATCAGCCTCCTGAACAAGCAAGCCACCCTTTACCCGTCGATAATCAAAAGCCTGGATTGGCTTGCTTTTATAATCCGGTGGCAACGGAACACGTAAAACGCGCAGGTTCTTCTTTTTCATCAAGAGGTCGAGTGCGTCCTGGTCATATTCCGGGGCGATAACTATTTCATAGAAGTTAGAGGCCATTTCTTCCGCCACTCCAAGAGTAAGCCGGCGGTTCATGGCTACAATACCGCCAAAAGCACTCACCGGATCACCGGCAAACGCCCGGCGGTAAGCTTCAACGATATCCGGGTTGGAAGCCAGACCGCAAGGATTGGTGTGCTTTACCACGCAAACGGTTGCATCTTTAAAATCAACAACCGTAGACCAGGCTGCATCGGCATCCATGATATTGTTGTAGGACAACTCCTTGCCCCAAAGCTGTTCAGCAAATGTCACTCCGCTGTTGTAGGCACTTTTTATGGTTGCTTCAGAGTAAAAAGCAGCTCGCTGGTGAGGATTTTCTCCGTAACGCAAGTCCTGGCGCTTTTTTAAACCAATCGTCATTTCTTCCGGGAAAGCGCTCTCTTCAGCTCTGAGGTACTCGGCAATCGCAGTATCATACAAAGCTACGTGCTGAAAAGCCTTCTGTGCCAGCTTTTTACGCTGTTCGAGTTCCAGCGACCGGTTTTGAAGTTTTTCCAGCACCAGATTGTAATCTGCCGGATCGACGACCACGGTGACGCCAGGGTAATTCTTGGCAGAAGCCCTGATCATGGTTGGCCCACCGATATCAATATTTTCCAGTGCCTGCTCGATGGTAACCCCTTCTTTGGATACCGTCTGGCGGAAAGGATAAAGGTTAACTGCCACCAGATCAATCGGGGTAATGCCGTATTCTTTGATTTCTTCCATGTGTTCCGGCTTGTCCCGTCTTGCCAGCAGGCCGCCATGGACCATAGGGTGCAGGGTTTTAACCCTGCCGTCCAGTATCTCGGCAAAGCCGGTAATATCTGTAATGCTTTTAACCTTAACTCCGGAACCGGCTATAATCTTTTTGGTTCCCCCGGTTGAATAGATTTCATAACCCAGCTCGGCCAGCCCGCGTGCAAACTCGGTTACACCTGTTTTGTCCGAAACACTGATAATTGCCCTCATGATTGTTCCTCCCTGAAATTAATCCAGTATGACCTGGTTATCATTAGCAGTACTGACTACTTCCCCTATACAAATCGATTCGGGTATGGCTCTCCCAAAATCATCCGCCTTTCCGGCATCACAGAAGACAACCATCCCGATTCCCATATTAAACACTTTGAACATTTCGCCTTTGTCAATGGACCCCTTGCGGCGGATCAATTCAAAAAGTGGCGGGATTTCCCATGCAGAAGTATCAAACTTTGCACATGTTCCTGCCGGAAGTACACGGGGAACGTTCCCCGGTAGCCCGCCACCGGTGATGTGAGCCAGCCCTTTAACAAGAGAAAGGTGGGGTTTTAGCAAATTATGATAACAGCGATGAGGCTGAAGAAGAGCTTCACCAACGGTTTGTCCTAACTCTGAAGAATACTCCCCGAGTCTGGCTGGTGTTTCCCCCAGTACTTTTCGGGCAAGCGAATAACCATTGGTATGAAGCCCGTTGGAAGTAATACCGAACATCACATCTCCGGAGCTGATTTTTTCCCCGGTGATGATTGCTGGCTTTTCCACTACTCCAACAATAAAACCAACCAGGTCATAATCTTTTTCAGAATACATGCCGGGCATTTCGGCTGTTTCACCACCGATAAGAGCACATCCAACATCCCGGCATGCTTCGCTCATTCCCTTAACCGCGCCCTGGATCTGCTCAATATCCAGTTTTCCGCTGGCGATATAGTCAAGGAAGAAAATAGGGCTGGCCCCCGAGGTAAGGATATCGTTTACACAATGATTAACGATATCATGGCCAACTCCCTCATGGCGCCCAAGAGCGATGGCAATCTTTAGCTTGGTGCCTACCCCGTCAGCGCTGGATACCAGCACCGGCTCGCTATAACCCTTGAATTCGTAAAATCCACCAAAAAACCCCGGCCCTTTCAGCACTTCTGGCCCGAGAGTTGCGGCAGCATATTCAGCAATTTTTTTCTTGGCCTTATCAGCGGCATCTATATCGACGCCAGACCCTGCATAACTTTCTTTAATCTCCAGCTCTCCTTTAAGAATGTATTGTTAGTTGTGTTTTGCCCTTTTGCCAGCTGCTGCCAGTGGTGCTACTGCCAGCCAAAGGGTAATATTGATAAGCATTGCGGTAACATAACTTATAGTAGTCCATCCCAGATCTGGAGCGAAGACCCCCCACAGCAGCATCAGGAACCAGGAGCTTAAAAAGAAACCGGGAATCGCAGCCAGAATAGTCAGGTAACCAAACATTTCTCCCTCCTGCGCCAGTCTGAATCTGGTGATAGCCTTATCAGAAACCCTGATTAATGATAACACCGATTGAGTTGGCCAGGCAATCACCGGCCAACTCAATCTATCCGGTAATTTTTGCCTGTTTTAATCTTCTTCTGAGAGGGGTATGGTGGTCAACAGCTGCTTGGCGATATCAGGATAGTCAGCAATAAACCGCAGCTCTTCCTCAGTCAGAGGCTTATGGGACAGTACATTAGCATAGCGGACCAGCTCAAGAATCCGGTTGGCTTCTTCACGGCTCTCAAAAGTTTTACCGACTGCAACTTTACTCATCACATAAGTGAACCCGGATACCCCGCTGTATTCCCCTGCACATATTTCCCGGCCGGTTTCAACAATCTCCCACTGACGGCGGCCGAGTTCTTCAAATCCATAAAGCTCATAGTTCTCAGGGTCTTTCAGAACACCGTCCGCATGAATACCCGATTCATGGGCAAAAGCATTGGCGCCCACACCCGGCTGGTTAATCGGAATTGGCACTCCAAAAGCATAGCTGGCAAATTTACATATCCTGTGCGCCATGGAAAGGTCTATATTTCCACCAAGGCTGTATTTTTCATTAAAGCCTTTGGACTTTGTGATAGCAAGTATTGTAGCCACCAGATCGGCATTGCCGGCTCGTTCACCGATGCCATTGACAGTGGTATTAACATAGGCGTCCTGCCCGCCGTCAACAACCCCTTTTGCTCCGGCAATGGAGTTGGCTACTGCCATTCCAAGATCGCCGTGGCAGTGCAACTCTACCGGCAGTCCAATTTCCTTTGCCATTCTGTAGGCAGTCTCATATATAGAAAAGGGGTTGTCGTATCCCAGAGTATCACAATAACGTATACGGTTGGCGCCGTGTTCTTTGGCCGCCTGCCCAAATTCAATCAAATAGTCAATATCAGTACGGGAAGCATCTTCTGCATTTACCCCGATACTTTCAGCCCCTTTTCCCCAGGCTGCATCGACAGCTGCAGCCATGTCATTGATAATATCCTTGCGGTTTTTCCGGCCCTGGAATTTTCCGTTAATCATTTGGTCTGAGGTTGAGATGGAAAGGTTGAGATGCTTGATTTTGGGAATCCTGCTAAAAGCCATCTCAACATCGGGAACAATAGCCCTTATCCACCCCTCCAGCCTCATCGGGCTGATGATGCCCATTTCTGCCAGTTCAAGATTGGCATTCAGGTAGTTTCTTTCATGGCGGGTAGTGGGAAAACCAAACTCGGACTGAAAAACACCCATCTGGTTTAAAAACACGTTAATCATGGTTTTTTCCAGCTTGGACAAACCAAGCTTGGCGGTCTGTACACCATCCCGGTTGGTTACATCTATTAAAAATATTTTTGGCACAGTTTCTCTCCTTTTCAATGGGGATCATAAACGAAGGTTAATAGATGATTTTATCATAAAGCCATTTTGTAGTAAATTATAGGACGCATACAAAAAGGCACCAGCTGGTTATTTTTAATCTTGGGGAGTACGACAAGGCACACTTCCCTCATATGGTGTCTCATGGAGGATTTCAATGACAAGGATCAAAGCTGGCATTGTGAATGTAACCGGCTATGCCGGGATGGAGCTTGCCCGGCTGCTTGCCGGACACCCTGAAGCCGAAATAACTTATGTTACCGGGCGGTCTGCTGCCGGAGAGCAATTAGGAAAGCTTTTACCTCACCTTTCAGGCCTGGAAATCAAAATATCCGAGGAAGCCGGAGAAGCAGATGTTTGTTTCGTAGCCCTCCCTCACAGGGAAAGCGCGGCACAGGTTTCAAAAATCCTGAAATCCAACAGCAAGGTCATTGATATCAGCGCCGATTTCCGGCTTGAAGATACTTCCCTTTACCCGGAATGGTACGGCTTTACTCACCCTTCACCGGACTTGCTGAAAGAGGCGGTTTACGGATTACCGGAGCTTTACCGCAAACAGATCAAGACAGCCCGCCTTGTAGCCAATCCGGGCTGCTACCCAACCGCGGCAATTCTTGCGCTTGCCCCGGCTTTGAAAGCTGGCATAATTGGAGAAAACATTATCATAGATTCCAAGTCAGGCCTTTCTGGTGCCGGCAGAACACTAAATCTTAAAAGCCATTTTTGCGAAGCTAATGAAAATGTATCCGCCTATGCCCTGGAAGGCCACCGGCATCTTCCGGAAATAGAGCAGGAGCTGAGAAAAGCCGGTAATGCAAACAAACTGAGGGTTACCTTTGTACCCCATCTGATTCCGGTAACGCGAGGCATATTGTCATCCTGCTACGCGGATTTGTCCGGAGACGTTTCACAACTGGAAATCGAACAGATCTATTCCAGTTTTTATGACGACGAACCATTTGTCCGTCTGGCAGAGTCTCCTCCCGGCATCAGCCAGACAAAGGGATCAAACTACTGCGTGGTTTATCCAAGAATTGACTGTCGCACCAATCGACTGGTGGTAATCAGCACACTGGATAACCTGATAAAGGGAGCCGCCGGACAGGCCATACAAAATATGAATATAATGTTCGGGCTGGAAGAAAAAACCGGGATCTCCATGCCGCCACTATACCCGTAAACTGATGAAATTAACCGCTTCCAAAAAGGCCATTTGGCATTATATAAAAATTACACTGCTGGTTTTTGGCATCTCCGGCCTCTGGCAATGCATGCACAGCCTGATACTTCCCATGGTAGTGCTCGATTTTGCTTCAGAAACACAGAAAAACACCTGGCTTGGATTGATGACATTCAGCGGTCTGATTATTGCCATGCTTGCTCAGCCGGTTGCCGGGGCTATTTCCGACCGCTCGAATCTTGGATGGGGGCGGCGTAAACCTTTCATTATTGCCGGCGTAGCCGGATTGCTTGCGTTTATGCCGGTAATAGGCGTGGCTACTTCTTTCACCGTGCTTTTTATCGGTTACTGTGCCCTGCAGTTTTTTTCCAACGCTGCACAGGGGCCATATCAGGCTTTTATCCCCGAAATGGTGCCTGCTAACGAAAGGGGCAAGGCTTCCGGAGTCAAGAGCTTTCTGGAAATACTGGGTGGAGCTGCCCTGCTTTTTCCCATATCCAGATTTATGGATAGTTACTCTTTGACCGGTGAGGATAAGTGGCTGTGGTTCTCTATTTTGCTGCTGGGGGGCATAATCCTTGTTCTTATGCTCTATACCGTTATTGCTGTAAAAGAACCCCGCCCGCAAAAAATACCCACGAATAATGTGATTCCCGCCTGGATAAAAAGTTTCAATATAAATATCAAAGCCAATAGAGCTTTCCTGTGGTTTCTGGCTTCCCGCCTGGCAGTTTTTATGGGGCTGACTACCATACAACAATTTGCCCTGTATTATTTTCGTGACGTTGTCGGCGTGAGTGATCCGGCAGCGGCAACAACCCGCTTCCTGGCAATTGCCATCGTGTTCATGCTCCTGGCAGTTTTTCCTGCCGGTTATCTGTCTGATTATATTGGCCGGAAGAAAATATGCATGCTGGCAGCACTTACCGGTGCTGCAGGGATATTGATTATACTCACAAACTCCTCTGATATCGTGCTCATGATTGGGGCAGCTGTAATTGGCCTTGCACTGGGTGCGTTTAACAGCACCAACTGGGCACTGGCAACCGACCTGGTGAATAAAGGAGAGGAGGCAAAATACCTGGGTATTGCCAATATGGCTACTGCCGGAGGCGGGGCACTGGCCAGGCTTATCGGTCCAGTGATCGATTTTTTTAACGGGATTGGATTGAACCTTGGCTATACCGTAATGCTTCTTGCCTGCATAGCCTACTTCATTGCGGGGGCCCTGCTACTAATCAAGGTACGAACGGGCTCAGAATCAAAAGCATGAAATGCGATGTTGCTTACATCAATGCGGAAAACCATGCAGCTCTACGTAGTACAAACAATCCTGGTGATAAGATTCTTAATTTACTATTCCGTTCCTGACTGGTTTTCAGCCCATAATATTTAACAGCCATTCCCAGCCCTTAAGGCCAGCCCAGGCAATGGCAACATATAAAATACTTCTACCCAGCCAGCAAGCCACGAAAAACTTCCAGAATCTGTAACGGCAAGCGCCGGCAGCAATCCCTGCCAGATCAAAAAAGAGCGGTGCCGCCGACAGGCCGAACAAAGCCCAGAAACCCCAGCGTTTCATCCAGCCTTCCGTACGGTTGTACATGTTTCGGTTGTCGATTATCGCTCTTCCAGAATATCCGGCAAAGTACCCGGTGCTTTCCCCTATGGCAGCACCCAGCCCCCCAACCAGACCAACCAGTGTGGCTGATGGCAGGGTAGCGCCAAGAGCGGCGAGTACAAGGAAATTACCGGCAGGCAATACCAGAGTGGCATTGAGAACAATACTAATAAGAAAAGCCCCCAGGTAACCAAAACGTTCAAGGTCATCTATGAGATCCGGATTATTTCTGTAAAGAATAAAAAGGCCCAGCACCAGGGCTATGATAAGCAATAACCCGAGTATAGGAATCCAGCGCCTTAAAAACCAGAACTTGAGAGATGTAAAGCTGACTGAGCGAGTTTTACGGCAGGGCTTTTCAGGGGCAGAGCTTTCTTCTGTCATATTGGAAGGTATTTTATCATAACCGGCTGGCTGGTCATAATCTCAAGCAGTAGCCCGGGTGTTCTTTCTGCCTTTTATCGACATTCCCAGCACTACCCGGTCAGTAGTAAAAATACGGGTGGCAATCACAACCAGGATGGCAGTAATTACAACCAGGTAGCCGATGCCTGCCAGAACAAGCAGGTAGTTTCCCACCATAAGTTCCTTCATGGCAATCATCGGATGGGAGAAAGGAATCAGGAACACCATTACCTGCAATGGAAATGAAAGGGATGAAAAGTCCAGCATCATGGTGACAAGCATTGCCAGCATTGCCAAACCGATCATCGGATAGGTAAGAGTCTGGGCAGAACGGTAGCTGGAGGCAAAAGTCCCCAGTATAATGCTGGCACACAAGGCCGCCAGCAAGGCGGCAAACAGCGAAAGGGCTATCAAGAGATAGTCAAGCACGTTAAGCGTAAACCCCATATCACCCAGGCCGCCAGCCGGACCCGTGATTGAATTAAAATAGCTGGCAAACCCAACCATGTAGATCGCCCCCATAACTATGCCGGCAATTGCACTGCCAACAATCTTGGATATTATAATGTGGCTCCGGCTCACCGGCAGGGTAAGAAGAGTCTCCAGGGTGCGGTTTTCTTTTTCCAGCCCCATCGAGGAGATCACCGAGCTTGAGCCCATAACGATAAGCATCATGATTACCACCGGTATAAACATGGTTCTCATGCTCAAAACACCGCTGACCATGCCGGGAGATGCCCCTTCTATCATTTTGCCCTTAAAGAGGGTATCGTAGCTGTAAGATACCGGAGAAAGCACAATTTCCGGGTCAAGCGAAGAATGTTCGGCCACCAATGCCGCCGAAACTGCATTTGCCCCGGCTTGAATCAACGCCTCTACAGACCCGGTTGGAATTGAGTCTATCATACCAGCGCCCTGCATCAGCCATAACACTTCTACCTGTGCCTGCTCGCCGGAGTCAATCAAAGCTCCAAAATCATGCGGGATAGTGATCAGGGCAGCTCCACCTGCTTCCTCAAGCTGGCTGCGCCCGGTTTGCGTATCGGAACCGGAGTATACCACCTCTGACCCGGCTTCCATGACCGAAATCATAATATCAGAAAGAGGGGAAGCATCCTGGTCTATAATGGCAACCATCGGGGTAGCTGTAGATTCCTCAAAAGAGGCAGAAAGCATGTTACCCATGAATACAAAAACAAGCGCCATGGCTGCAAAGAAAACCAGCGAGGATTTGGAGAGTAACTCCTTAACTTCTTTTTTTATCAGGGTGTACATCATTTGACTAAACTTGTGAAAACTTCTTCAATATTTTCCGCCCGGTAGCTTTCTTTAAGCTCGGAAGGGGTTCCCTGGGCAACTATCCTGCCCTGGTTGATAAGAGCAATTCTTTCACACATCAACTCTACTTCCAGCATATTATGGGATGAAAGAAGAACGCTTAAACCTTCACTCGCAGCCTGTTTGATAATGCGGCGGATCTGCTGAGCATTTACCACATCCAACCCGGAACTGGGTTCATCCAGGATAGCCAGGCGCGGATTGGTCATAAGGGCTCTGCCAACCAGCAGGCGGCGCATCATGCCCTTGGAATAAGCCTCAACCCGGTCATCAATCCGGTCTCCGAGCGCAGCTATTTCTATTCCACGTTTAACCAGATCTTTGCCCCGGCTACCTGACGCAAAAAAGCTGGCAATAAATTCCAGGTACTCCCTGCCTTTGAGGTTTTTATAGGCACCGGCGTCTTCCGGCAGGTAGCTGATGATTTTACGAATCTCACCTGCCTCCCCGGGCAGTTTATAACCAAAAATGCTGACACTGCCAGATTCAACCTGAAGCAGTGTTGCCACTGTACGAAGAGTAGTGGTTTTACCGGCTCCGTTAGGACCGATAAGGCCGAATATCTCCCCTGCCTTTACCTGAAAGGAAATATTATTGAGTATCTGCTTGCCGGATATGTGCTTGGAGATACCTTCAACAGCTAAAGCGCTCATAACAATCAGCGCCTATTATACCACCCATTGATGACTTTATTAAGTCCGAATGGTTGACACGGCGCCGCGGGGTGCACTTTACTATTAAAGGCATTTTTGGCGATACATAATCAAATATATTATCTGCCAGGCTGGAGGTTTTTTTCAAGATGTGCAAACACAAACCCGATGACAGGGAGAGGCTGAAATGGCAGAACCCTGAAAATATTCTCTCAGACCTTGGAGTCAAACCTGGTGTAAACTTCGTAGATGCCGGATGCGGCAGAGGCTTTTTCGCTCTTCCGGCTGCCAGAATGGTCAGCCCTGGAGGGCGCGTGTGGGGATTTGATATCAACCCGGACGCGATCCGATATTTAAAACAGGCAGCAACTGACGAGGGATTGCGCAACATAGAACTGTCAATAGGCAAAGCAGAAGAAATCATTGTCTGCCAGAAATGCGCTGATATTGTCTTTTATGGTGTGGTTCTGCACGATTTTACGGATCCTTCCAAAGTACTGGCAAACGCTCGTAAAATGTTAAAACCCGGCGGCAGGCTGGTTAACCTGGACTGGAAAAAAGAGAAGATGGTTTATGGCCCATCGATCGAAAAAAGGCTCAGCGCAAAGGAAGCTGCTGAAATGATACAATCTGCCGGATTCAGGATTGAAAGTATCAAACAAAATGGGCTATACCATTACATTATTATTGCCCTTCCTTAGCCTTTCTGCCTGGTTTGGCAGTTTTTTACTGCGATGCTATAATATTCATATACGACTATTCAGAGGAAATGGATGTACTATCTTATAGGATTAATTTCAGGTGCGGCGATAGGCGCAATTATCGGCTATATCGGTAAATGTTCCGGCTCTGCCTGAGGCGTAACCTCAAGCCCCTGGTTGGGGGCTATAGCTGGCGGCATACTGGGAGTGGTAATTGCAGCCCTGCTTCTGAACCGCACGTAACTTCTGCGGTTTAGAAGAGACCTGTTTGAGAATGTGCTGTTTTTTACCCCGGGGCTATCCCTGGGTATTATTACTTGTGCTTGATTTTTTACGATTAAATAGATAGTATTACCGATTATGTTACATTTCCCGGCAGAGGCTTTTCCGCCTTCGCAACCAGCTTTTATATTCACCGCTTATTCGCTTGGTTATTTTATTTCATTTGCAGCGTGTGTGCTGATAGGGCTCGCTGCCTGGACCAGACGCTCGGTAAATGGTAGTTCCCTCCTTCTCCTTATGATAATATCAGCCGGATTGTGGTCATTCTTCGGTATATTTGAGTCTTCGGCAACTGCCCTGGAAACAAAAATTATCTTCTCCAAGCTGGAGTATCTTGTCGGTCAGCCACTTCCTGTTTTGCTGTTTTTATTCTCCATCTATCACGCGGGTCTTAAAAGATATTTAAAACCAACAGCCACCATATTGTTGTTTTTAATTCCTGTAGCAACGATATTATTGGCTTTTTCCAATCAGTACCACGGCCTTGTGTGGTCATCATTCATCCCTGGCCCCACAGGCAGCAATCTTATAATATATGGCCACGGTTTCTGGTACTGGATCGGGGTAATCGGTTACTCTGGCTTGTGTATTTTTATCTCAAGCGCCCTCCTGATAGGCTTTTCAGTAACTTCCCACAGAATATTTAGAGGCAGGCTGATGATGGTCATTGCCGGGGCGCTCCTTCCCTGGATAGCCGTACTGGTTTACTCCTCTCCGCTTAACCCTTTGCCCGGCTATGACCTGGGGCGGATTGTCATCCCTGTGTCGGTTGCATTATTCCTTCTGGCCATCACCAGAGGCAGATTACTCGAACTTGTACCAATACAGAGAAGCCTGGTTTTTGAAAGCATTAGGGATGGAGTCATGATCCTGGACAACCAGGATACGATTATAGATGTCAATCAGGAGGCTGCTGCGCTTTAAAAAACCGAAAGCAGCCGGCTTATAGGACGCGCCATTACGGAAGTTGCCATATCAAACCCATGGATTGACGTCATTAACACAACCTCTCCTGATGCAAACCGCCCGTATCTTGTTACTGATACGGGGCGTCATCTGGAAGCAGGCATTAATATCACCAGATTAGATAAGCACCATACAGTAAAAATCATAACCTTCATGGACGTTACCGAAAAAGCACTCCTGGAAGAAAAAAGGAATGAACTCAGAGACCAGCTTGAGATATCTGGAAGGCTGGTCACACTTGGTGAAATGGCGGCCGGAATTGCACATGAAGTCAACAACCCGCTTACCAGTATTATCGGCTTCTCAGACCTGTTGCTGAAAGAGAACCTTTCGGAAGAAGCCCGTCTTTATTCAAAATACATCTACGAAGAATCCAACCGGGTTAAAGAAATCGTCAAGCGAATGCTGACCTTTGCCCGCCAGAATAAACCATGCAAAAACCGGCTGGATATACATACAATACTGGAAGCCACCCTGGAGATTAGAGAGTTCCTGTTAAAAAGTTCCCAGATAGAGATTGTCAGAGATTACAATCATGAAATACCCTGGGTTTGTGTCGACCCGGCACAGATGCAGCAGGTATTTCTGAATCTTATAATAAATGCAGAACACGCATTACAAAACACGGGGAGAAACAGAAGACTTATCATTTCGACTTTTTTTGATAAAGGACAGGTAAATATCTCTTTCAGAGATAATGGCCCCGGTATTTCACCCGATACCATAAACAGTATTTTCAACCCATTCTTTACTACCAAGGAACCGGGCGAGGGAACCGGACTCGGATTATCCCTATCGCATTCAATTGTAGCGATACATAACGGGGAAATAAAAGTAGAAAGTGAATTTGGGACCGGTTCCTGTTTTACTATAGTGTTACCGGTAGACGCACCGGTTTAACCAACCCCCCTGTAACGTTTCAGCACCGGCCTGTTTAAGACAGTACGGTCCACCAAAAAAACGCAATGACAAACTAAACATATCCTGTTATTATTAAACACATGCGTTTTAACCCCAGGAAACAACATTCGCCATAATGGAAATAGCTGCCGCTGCACTGTGCTTCATACTGCTTGCAGCCGGAGCTTTGGGAGTAATCCTGCCGGTTCTGCCAGGAATACCTCTGGCATGGCTGGGGCTTTTTATCTACGCGCTGGCAACCGGTTTCGAAAAGATATCATTCCTGGCTGTTGTAATTTTTCTGGTTCTGTCCCTGTTCACTATACTGGTTGATTTCATCGCACCCATGCTGGGTGCCAAAAAGTACAAGGCTGGCAAACTGGGAATGCTGGGGGCTTTGATCGGCTCTATTATAGGTGTTATAGCGCTGGGTTTCTGGGGGATTATTCTTGGCCCGCTGGCAGGCGCAATAATCGGAGAAATCATCGCATCCAGGGGGAACTTAAAGCAGTCCTTCGGTTCGGGGATAGGAACCATGGTTGGCTGCGTTTTCGGCAGCCTGTTCAAACTGGTACTTATTCTGGTGATGGCAGGCTTTTTTGTCGCAGCATTGTTCTGATATCAGTTTACCCGCCAGGCAAAAGTGCTCATCAGAGTGCCTTAAAACAATTCTTTAACGGTTGCATGGGTTCATGCTAATGGGTTTCCCACCTGCCCCATAAACAGGATACTTCCCGTACTCTGGTGGCGTATCAGAAAAACAAATGGCCGGTCAATTTTCAACCTGACTGCCAGCGGGGTAAAGAGCTTGATGCCCACTATAGCTGCGGTTGCTGCAGCCGCCTCGGTTCCTTCTTCATCAACTGCCACAAACGCCTTGTGCAGGACGTCCTGCAAGCATAAATCTCCCTCAGGACTTATTCCAGCGAAGTCGGCATTACTGGTAAAAGCATTTTTCATGCCCATTTCAACAAGAGCCTGTTTCAATGCCAGGTTGTATTTAAACTCAAACCTGGGCATGGTAAGGTTCACATCGGCCAACTTCAACGCCTCAACAATGGTGCGAAGTTTTTCGTTGTCGAGCGTGTGAACAAAATCGTCACATTCGCCAAAACCAGGCAGGAGGATAACCATTGAAGCATCTCCTGTTTTGTAAGGCAGTTCAACTGCCTGACAGTTGCCAATTTGGGCGTAGGGAATAAGCATAACCCGGTTCATCATGGGCACAAATATTTCTTCCCCGCTGCTCAACCGGAAAAGTCCTTCAGAGGTCCTGAAAGCTTCAAATGGATACTTCCATCTGCCTTTAAAGTATATAGCATTGGTAAGCACCAGCCGGGTTGATGCGTCTATTGCCCCCCGGCCGACCAGTTCATCGATTTTTCCCTGAGTCTGCTCCAATACCCAGTCGTTGATAGCGCGGCGGGATTCTTCGCTTTTACCCCTGAAGTCGAGCAGATTCAGCCCGGATCCGTAGTTTTTCCCGAGTGTTTCTAGATATTCCGGGAGAAACTCATAACCCTTCTGCCCCCATATGGAGTTAACGATTCTCAATCTGAAACCATTTGTTTCCCCAAATTTTTCGCCCCTGGTATTTGTTTTAATCCGGGTGTCGAGGGATTTAAATGCCGGGTGCAGAAATGGTTGTTCAAGACTGAAATTCATTACTGCAGACATTTCATTTTCTGTTTCTCCCCGGGCACCGGCATAAGTCATCGCCAGTGCTAAGGATATGCTGTAAGGAGAAAATATAAGATTAGCATCCTGCTTTCTAACCTTACGGTACAGGTTCAGCGCAAAAGCATTGTTACCGGAAACCAGCGATGATACATCCTCTTCTGCTGCGGGTGCATCCAGATATTCTTCTTTATGCTCAGACCGAAGAACTTTAACCTTCATCAACCACCTCTATCGGTAGTAAAGCTTCCCGGCGTTTTCCATCCAGGTCCTCTACCACAAACCCGACTTTGTATGAGCCGGCTGGAGCATCCAGGACTTCCCAGGTAAACACGCTGCTTGTGAAAGTGAGGGTTCCCCCGCGTTTAGTATCTGCGTTGATTACATTACCAAAAGAATCAAGGTCAAGCCAGTTATCCAGGACGGTAAAACTGTCTCCTTTTTCAGTAGTTATCTCCCGCGGAGCTCCTGAGCCGTCCGAGCCGGTAAAACCCACCACCTTCTGCATTTCTCCGGCAGAAAAATACATCCTGGCATAGCATTCGGTATTATCGCCGGTAAAATGATATATCCCATCCACCGAGTAAACCGCTTCTTCAGCGGTCAGACCGTAACTTTCCGGATTAAACAGCGCTATAACAGAATTGTTTTCATCGTTTATGGCAAATACTATCGGCTCCCAGGCGAACTCGAGAGTAAAGTCACCCTCCCCCCAATCCGGATAATAAACCCCGTCAATAAGGCGAATGTCCGGGCTTTCAATATAATCCCGGTCAGCGATAAAAAGTGAGTTGGACTGTTCATCAAGAAAACCCGCAAACAAATAGATGTAACCTATATTCTGGCCGCTGATATCAGCAGTTAGTGTAACAGGCCGCCTCCAGCTGGCCGAATCGGCGCTTGAAACCAGAGAACTGATGGAAAAAACACCACTGGCTGGCGAGGCCACCGAACCGCTGTCAGGTACCACTGCCCCGGCATCGCCCAGTTCGAAACTCCTTCCGGTGTAATGAAAAGAAAGAAAATCATCCCACAAAGATTCGGCAGCAAAACGTTCGGCTACTGCCGTATATGACTTGGCTCCGGAAACAGGGCTTTT
>Ga0265294_10001126_pt1 | contig 36247 bp, 26 predicted proteins | sample MunlanPumphouse3_FD_192504 | JGI IMG/M metagenome (GOLD analysis project Ga0265294, IMG submission 192504) | Groundwater microbial communities from a municipal landfill in Southern Ontario, Canada - Pumphouse #3 | ecosystem: Environmental > Aquatic > Deep subsurface > Groundwater | place...
CCCGCGCCCGGAGTAGGTTGGGTGATGCGGAGAAGGATGCTGAGGTAATCAGGAAAAAGATGCTTTTGGAAGCAAAAGAAGAGACCCTCGCAATGAAAACAGAGGCCGAAAAACAGGCCAACGCGCGAACGACGAAAATACAGATTACCGAAAACAGGCTTCGGCAACGTGAGATGGCGCTTAACCAAAAACAGGAAGAGCTCAACAAGAAGAGCACCGAAATCGATGAAGTGAAAATCAACCTGACTGCACAACAGGATTTTCTGGATAAGAAAACTGTGGAAATGGAGCGTTTGCACAGACAGTCGGTAGAGCAGCTTGAAACCATCTCCGGCTTGTCGGCAGAGGAAGCCAAGGAACGTCTGGTGGAGTCATTGAAAGATGAAGCAAAAACTGGTGCGCAGTCGTTTATCAACGACATCATGGAAGAGGCCAAGATGACGGCCAACAAGGAGGCGAAGAAGATTGTGATTCAATCTATTCAGCGTGTAGCTACAGAAACATCCATCGAGAATGCCATTACCGTGTTTCACATTGACTCCGACGAAGTAAAAGGTCGGATCATCGGTCGTGAAGGACGCAATATCCGTGCTCTGGAAGCCGCAACAGGTGTAGAGATTGTGGTGGACGACACGCCCGAAGCCATTGTTCTTTCGGGCTTTGATCCTGTACGCCGTGAGATTGCCCGCCTCTCGTTGCACCAGCTGGTGGCCGACGGACGCATCCACCCCGCCCGCATCGAAGAGGTGGTGACGAAGGTGAAGAAGCAGATCGAAGAGGAGATTATTGAGACCGGCAAGCGTACCGTGATAGATTTGGGTATTCACGGCTTGCATCCGGAGTTGATCAGGATGGTGGGTAAGATGAAGTACCGCTCATCATACGGGCAGAACCTCTTGCAACACTCGCGAGAAGTGGCCAACCTCTGTGCTATCATGGCTTCGGAGCTGGGATTGAACCCCAAAAAAGCAAAACGTGCGGGCTTGCTGCATGATATCGGTAAAGTGCCCGACGACGAGCCAGAGTTGCCACATGCCGTACTGGGTATGAAGCTGGCTGAAAAATTTAAGGAGAAACCGGATATCTGCAATGCCATTGGTTCACACCACGACGAAATGGAGATGACCACTTTGCTGGCACCCATCGTGCAGGTATGTGACGCGATCTCCGGTGCACGACCAGGTGCCCGGCGCGAGATTGTGGAGGCTTACATCAAGCGGTTGAACGATCTGGAGAATCTGGCGCTTTCCTATCCCGGCGTGGTGAAGACCTATGCCATTCAGGCTGGTCGTGAACTGCGCGTGATTGTCGGTGCCGACAAGATCGATGATCAGGACACCGAAAGACTCTCCGACGAAATCGCACGCAAGATACAGACCGAGATGACCTACCCCGGTCAGGTGAAGATCACGGTCATTCGCGAAACACGCGCCGTAAGTTATGCCAAGTAATGGCAAGGCCGTATTACACACAAAAAAAGGAGCTTTTCGGCTCCTTTTTTTATGGAATAAGATAGCGATCAGATCACTTAAATTTTGGCTCTCTTTTTATTTCTTTCAACCAGTAGTTCTTCGTTGGTTCCGATCACCGTTTTCAGTTCCATCTGAAGGCGTTTGATCTCCTTCTCCTGATTGTGTATGGTGGTGAGCAAAGAATTCAACTCTTCGTTGTCCACCGTGTCGGGGTATTGTGCCTTGACGCGGGTGATGAAATCACTCAGCACGTTCATGTAATTATTAAAAGCATCGTAGGGCGACATGTAGGGGCTGAACTGACTCTGCCCGCTACCGAAGTGCTTGGTCGACATATAATAAAAGTGATCGCTGCTCTGCAGATAGAGCCAGTCGTGTTTCAGCCGTCTGTCGGTGCAAAGACGAACCCTTTCCCCCATCTCATAGAGTGCTTCAAGAGCACTTTTTTGCAGTTTATTTCCAAGCCAGGCACTCACATCGCGCTCTTCATCCGACCAGGATATGGTGCTGGGTACACTCATGGCGCCGATGGGTTCGTGATTTTCCAGCGCTTCAGACGGCGTGCAAAATCCGATCTTTTTATCAAAGGCGAACCGGGGCAACGCTTTCATAAATTCAAAGATGCCCGTATGTGAAAGCTGAATGTTGCCCAGCGTTTCGTAATTCATGAAGAGATTGAATACCTCCTCCTCGGGAGGTGTTGCCTCAATCCAGGAGATAAATTTCTCCGCCGTGAGGGGGTACTCATTCCAGCTGTAGTTCGAAAAACGATAGGTGATATCGTCACTGTAACGGCTGTTTTTGAGCAGTAGCTTCAGTTTGGGCTGTGAGGCGGCCTGGTATACGTAATTGGGGCTCTTCCATCCGAGAACATGCTTTGCCCCTTCTGTGATCATCTTCGTGTATCCCATGTCATAGACCATCTCGGCAATATCGTCGTTGTAGATCAGCTCGGTATTGCGCATCACGGTCGGCTTCTGTCCGAAGAGTGCTTCAATCCGTTCCGCATGATGCTTAACCTGATTGCGGAACTCCTCCGGATCGAAAAGGCTTGCGAGTGAATGTGCATAGGTCTCTGTCAGAAACTCCACGTTGCCCGTCTTACTCAATTCGCGAAAGCCGTCGATCACCTCCGGAGCATAGATTTCGAGTTGTTCGAGTGCGACCCCGGAGATGGAAAATGCCACTTTGAATTTGCCATTATATAGATTGACCAAATCGAGCAACATCCGGTTGGCAGGTATAAATGAACGGGCGGCTATCTGTTGCAATATGTCCTCGTTGGCGTAGTCATCGAAATAATAATGGTCTCTGCCGATGTTGAAAAATCGATATCTTTTTAACCGGAATGGTTGGTGTATCTGGAAATAAAAGCAAATAGTCTTCATTGCGTTGTATTTTTTGTTGTTTTTTTTAGTCCTGTGTCTTGAATCTTGTGTCTTGAATCTATTTTCCACCCACGAGGTTGTCGTAGATCTTGCGGACCTTCAGTCCGGCATCTTCCCATTTGATGTTGTCCACCTCAATCTTTCCTTCCTGTTTGAGATGTTCGGCCATGGCAGGGTAGGTGCAGATGGAATAGATGGCATCGGCCATCGCATCCACATCCCAGTAGTCGGTTTTGATCACATTTTCAAGAATCTCTGAACACCCGGACTGATAGGAGATGATGCTGGGCACATTGCATTGCATCGCCTCCAGCGGTGAGATACCAAATGGTTCCGATACAGAAGGCATCACATACACATCGCTCGATTTGAGCATTTCATATACCTGCTTGCCGCGCAGGAAGCCGGTGAAATGAAATTTGTGCGCAATGCCCCGCTCGGCCACAAGGCGGATCATCTGGTCCATCATGTCGCCGCTGCCTGCCATCACGAAACGGATGTGGTCCGTCTTGCGGATGACTTGTGTGGCTGCATCCACGAAGAACTCGGGTCCCTTCTGCATGGTTATTCTTCCCAGGAAGGTGACCACCTTCTCGTGCACGCCCGATATTCTTTCAATGGCTTCAATCTCCGGACTGAGCGGATCCACGGCATTGTGCACGGTTGTCACCTTCCAGTAGGGCTGGTGGTAGTTCTCGATCACGGTGCGGCGGGTGAGGTTACTCACGCAGATGATGTGGTCGCAGTTGTCCATTCCGTCCTTTTCAATGTTGTAGACGATGGGGTTTGGTTTGCCCCTGCTGCGGTCGAACTCGGTAGCATGTACATGAATCACCATCGGCTTTCCCGACACGCTCTTTGCGTGCAGTCCGGCAGGGTAGGTGAGCCAGTCGTGTGCATGGATGATGTCGAACTGGTAGGTGCGGGCAATCACACCAGCCACAATGGAGTAGTTGTTGGTTTCTTCCAGAATATTATTGGGGTAGCGTCCTGAGAATTCAATGCAGCCCAGGTCGTTGGTGTGCATATAACTGAAGTCTGCATAAATATTGTCCCTTCGCCAGTAATACTCGCGTGGGTCCATGAACTTCTCCAGTCTCGAGCTTGCCATCTCCCAGGGGATGTCGCGCCATACGATGGGCGTAGCGTTTGCACCGATAATCTTGGCGAAACTCTGATCTTCGTCACCCCAGGGTTTGGGAATCACGAAGATTGTCTCCATGTCCGGTTGTTGCGCCATTCCTCTGGTCAATCCATAGCTTGCCGTTCCGAGCCCTCCGAGAATATGTGGTGGAAATTCCCAACCAAACATCAATGCCTTCATTTGTCCAATTTTTGATAATTACCGATGCTATAAGAGATTTGTTGAATCTCTGTTACGTGAATGAGCGAATAATCCTTTGTGCTCTGAGTAGCTCTGCCACACTCATGGCAAATGAATATCCACCATGGGCAATAAAAGGAGGATTGGAATCGTAGAATTCCGATATGGAACCGATGCAATCGTTTTGCATTTCTCCTTCCATGGTTATCATGATGCGATCGGCCAATGATAATCCGCTCATATGGAAGAGACTCAGGTATGCTTCAATATAGGGCCCCAACAACCAGGGAAATGCCATGCCGTTGAAATAGGTCATTTTCTTTTCCGCTTCATTTCCGGCGTAGTGGGGATGGAAAAGATCGCTTTTGGGTGTCAGTGAACGTATGCCACAGGGTGTCAGCAACTCTTTGGTCACATAATCGATCACCGATTTTTTCTGTCCTCTTTCCAAAGGAGAATAAGGGAGGGAGACGGCAAAGATCATGTTGGGTCTCACATTCAGATCTTTGTGGTAGTCGTCCACATAATCATACAAATAACCTGCCTCATTCAAGAAGATTTCCTTGAATGAGTTGCCGGCTAAACGTGCCTTGTTTTCCCACACTTCAGCTTCTGCCTCTGCTCCCGTGGCACGGGCTATTTCTTCCGAGAATTTCAGCGCGTTATACCACAGGGCATTGAATTCGACCAGGTATCCCGAGCGGGGAATCACCGGGCGACCGTTGAGCATGGCATTCATCCAGCTTACGGCTATCTCGCGTCCATAAGTGGTCAGAAGTCCGTCCTCCTGATGATAAACCAGATTCGGATGTTTCCCTGCCAGGAGGTAATCCATTATTTCGAACAGAAAATTGCTGTATTTCAAGATGAAAGACTCCTTCTGTTCTAGCCAGTACTGTTGCAATGCCCATACAACCCACAACAATACATCGGGGTCCTCTATCTGTTTGATAAAACTTTTCGAGGGCTTATCGTTCATGAAATTCTGCAAATGGGGAATTGCTGTATCCATGATCTTTTCGTAGTCCTCCACTTTACCCACCGCAAGGCTACAACCCGGAAGAGCAATAAACTGGTCGCGTGCCCTCACTTTAAACCAGGGATAGCCCGCCAGTAGATAATGATCATCCTTCCCGGGCCTATATTTAAACTGGTGACTGGAGTTCTTCAGGCAGTTGTAAAAGCTAGAACGGGGTGTACGTTTATAAATTTCGAGGTCGAATTCACTCGACAGGTTGGATGTTTCCACTAAAATATCACCGGCCGAGAAGATGATTTCTTCGCCTTTTTCAATGGACATTTCAAAATAGCCCGGCACGTAAAGATCTTCCTTATAGGTGTCTCCGCTCTGTAGATCCTGGAGGTACTCGATTTCACGATACCAGTCGGGATGATAGATGAATTCCGGCTTTTTGCTAAACTGCATGAACAGTTCAGGGTATCCGAAATACATGCAGGTACTGATGCCGTTTTCTACATCGCGATAGGAACGATCTACCTGATCATTCTCGTGTGTAAGTTGCGATACTTTCCGGAAAGCCAGGAATGGCTTAAACCGGATGGTGGTGGGTGAGTGGGCATCCAACAGGGTATAGCGAATCATCAAGCGGTTCTCATTGGATGAGAACATGACTTCTTTTGACAGGATAACCCCTCCGATGCGGTAAATGATCTTCGGCACACTGTCGCAGTTGAACTCCCGGATATATTTATGACCCTTGGGGCTGTAGTGATCGCCGGCGTAACGATGTATGCCGAGGTTGAACTCGGCGCCATGTTGAATGACCGTTTCATCGAAAGAGGAGAGAATGAGGTGATTCTCATCATCCATATACGGAACAGGCATGACCAGTAGTCCCTGGTACTTGGTTGTATTGCAGCCCGATATAGATGTATTTTGATAAGCTCCTCTTCTATTGGTTCTTAAAACATTTCGGTAGAGCGAATACTCCAGGTTGATCATTAGCTCTTTGTCGAATTTCAGATAACTCATCGCTGCAAATAATTTAGGGTAAGGTGTATGGCTCTCAATTCCTGCGAAAGATAATAAAATTGAAATTATATAGCAAGAAAAAGAGATGAATAAAAGAATAAATTCTTAGTGACGAAGCCACTTTGCCATTTGTTGTATATTTGTGTCGGAATGATTTTGCACTTAGTTTGATCAGAATGGAAAAAACAACATCTTCCTCTTTTCTCTTCGAGAGAAAGCGCATGTGGCTCGCTTTGTTGCCCTCTCTGGTTTTCGTGTCTCTGGTATGGTTGAGTTTTCTGGTAGACCATGCTGGCCTGTTCGACAGTTTTTCGCAATGGGGCATTCGCCCGGGTACAGTGTCCGGATTGAAAGGAATTATTTTTTCTCCCTTCATACATGCTTCATTCAATCATCTGATATCGAATACACTGCCTCTGCTCATTCTGATCTGGTTCCTGTTTTACTTTTACAACAAGATAGCCTTGGCTGTTTTTCTGCTTCTCTGGGTTCTGAGTGGTTTCACCACCTGGTTCATTGGCCGTGGCTACGTACATGTGGGGGCAAGCGGGCTGGTTTTCGCTATCCTCTTTTTTCTCTTTTTCAGCGGCCTTTTTCGAAATCATATTCCCCTGGTGGCAGTTTCCATGATTGTGGCTTTTATTTACGGGAGCACCGTGTGGAGCATCTTCCCCGTCACGGAGTTGGTGGATCCCTCTATCTCGTGGGAGGGACATCTTTCGGGTGCAATAAGCGGACTTTTGTTGGCAATAGTCTTCCGGAAGCAGGGGCCACAAAAGCCACCCGTGGTGTGGGATGACGAAACAGATGATGAAACAGATGAGGAGGTAGCTGACTGATGGGCGTTGGCCGATCGCCGATAACTGACCGCTGATAACTGACCGCTGACCACAAAAAAGATACCCCAGAGGCTTTGTATCTGCTTAGTTTTATTTATTTTTGAACAAATTTTTAAAGGTTACTATATGTCAGAAAAAATAAGAGCTGCCGTAGTCGGCTATGGTAATATCGGTAAATATGTAATTGAAGCGCTTGAAAACAGTTCGGATTTTGAAATTGCCGGTATCGTCCGGCGCGATATAGCAAATATTCCGAGTGAGCTAAAAGAATACGATGTGGTGAACACCATTGCGCAACTGGAGGCAGTGGATGTGGCCATTCTTTGTACCCCGACCCGCAGTGTGGAGCAATTTGCCGGTGAATGTCTGGCTCTTGGAATCAATACAGTGGATAGCTTCGATATACATGGGCTGATACTGCCATTGCGTACGTCCCTCCATGCTTTGGCACAGAAAAACCATGCCGTATCCATTATTTCTGCCGGATGGGATCCGGGTAGCGACTCGGTAATACGTACCCTGCTCGAAGCATTGGCACCGCGAGGCATCACTTATACCAACTTCGGCCCGGGCATGAGTATGGGACATACAGTGGCTGTGAAGGCCGTCCCCGGTGTGAAGGCGGCGCTTTCCATGACCATTCCCACCGGTACAGGGGTGCACCGCAGAATGGTATATATAGAGCTACAAGAGGGACATGACTTCCACTCCGTGGCACAAGCCATCAAAGAGGATGATTATTTTGTGCACGACGAGACCCATGTCTTTCAAGTGGAAAATGTGGAGGCACTCAAGGATATGGGACATGGCGTGCTGATGGAACGCAAAGGTGTGTCGGGAAAAACACAGAACCAGCTTTTTAAGTTTGATATGCGCATTAACAATCCTGCGCTTACAGCACAAGTGCTTGTGGGAGCAGCCCGTGCATCCATGAAACAGCAACCGGGAGCCTACACCATGATAGAAATACCGGTCGTGGATCTGTTGCCCGGTGAGAAAGATGCCTGGATTAAAAAGTTGGTATAACTCACTTGACAAGAACGTTCAATAGAATAGACATTTTCTACACGCAGCAGAACAAATAAATTTTTCTGTTCTTGCTTAACGAAAATGTTCATTATCTTTGTCTAAAATATCAAAACTGATGGATATATTACTCTCTGTTACCTGGAATGTAGATCCCACACTTTTTACAGTTTTAGGACGTGAAATTCGTTGGTATGGACTGTTATGGGTCATTGGCCTGATTGTCGCCGTCTACATCGTACAAAAGATATTCAAGCACGAGGATCTGCTTGAAAATTGGTTCGATTCCCTGTTTGTTTACATGATCGTTGGTATCATCGTAGGGGCCCGGTTGGGACATTGTCTCTTTTATGAGCCGGCTTATTATCTGGCCAATCCCTTGGAGATGATTAAAGTATGGGAAGGCGGACTGGCTAGCCATGGTGGGGTAATCGGTATCATCATTGCCGTATGGCTCTACTCCAGAAAGGTGACCAAGCTAAGCATGCTGTGGACTTTCGATCGGGTAATGGTACCCACCGGATTTACTGCGGCAATGATTCGTTTTGGTAACCTGATGAACCACGAAATCTATGGCGGACCCACCGACAGCCCCTGGGGATTTCGCTTTGTCGATAACCTCCATCAATGGATGCAGGGAGCTGCACCCATCTATACCGAACCCTCACACCCCACGCAAATATACGAAGCAGTAGTCTACCTGTTGGTATTCGCGATCACCATGCACTTATACTGGAAGACCGACGCGAAACACCGCAAAGGACTCATCACCGGTGTAGGCATCCTGATTATCTTCCTCTTCCGTTTCTTTGTGGAATATGTGAAAAATGTGCAGGTGGCATCCGAGATAACCATGCGGGAAAATACGGGTCTCATTCTGGGTCAGTGGTTGAGTATACCCTTTATTTTATGGGGAATATGGCTGATATGGAACGCATTGCGTAAACCAGCCAAAATGGAGATTACACCCAAACAATCAGAATTACCAAAACCGAAAACAAAGCCAAAGAAGAAATAACTTAGCAATGTACACTCCTCTCGAAGTAACCAAGGATATTTTTTATACCGGTGTAAATGACCGCACCAAGCATCTTTTTGAAAACTTATGGCCATTGCCACACGGCGTATCTTATAATTCTTATTTGATAGCTGATGAAAAGTGTGCGCTGGTCGATACGGTAGATCTCTGCTATTCTGATGTTTTTTTTCAGAAGATCAACGCAGTGATCGGTAGTAAACCCATTGATTACCTGATCGTGAATCACATGGAACCCGACCACTCGGGCTCCATCGCCTGGTTACTATCCAGGTATCCCCACATCCGTATCGTTGGCAACAAGCGTACGCTGGAGATGCTGAAAGGCTTCTATGGTGTCGGAGCTGAGAATGTGCTTCTCATTCAGGATATGGATGAACTGAGCCTGGGTAGCTGCACCCTGCAGTTTTATCTGACTCCCATGGTACACTGGCCGGAAACAATGATGACCTATCTACCCCAAAGAAAAACATTGTTTAGCGGCGATGCGTTTGGTACCTTTGGGGCACTCGATGGCGGTGTACTCGATAAACAACTTCTTCCGGAGAGATACCGGGAGGAGATGATTCGTTACTATGCCAACATTGTAGGGAAATTTGGTTCCCCGGTACAGACAGCCCTGAAGAAGCTGTCCGGCATAGAGATTGATGTTATCTGCTCAACGCATGGACCGGTGTGGACACAAAAAGCACACATCGCCAGTGTAGTGGAACTCTACGACCGGTTGAGTCGCTACGATGCCGACCCCGGTCTGGTTATTGCTTATGGAAGCATGTATGGACACACCGAACAACTTGCCGAAATAATTGCCTCTGCAGCAGCAGAGCAGGGATTGAAGAACATTGTGATGCACAACGTTTCCAAGAGCCACGAATCGGATATTCTTCGTGATGTGTTTGCATACAAGGGTCTGCTCGTTGGCTCACCCACCTACAACAATAAATTGTATCCTGCTGTGGAGAGCCTGATCTCCGGCCTGCAGAACCGCAACCTTAAAAACCGTTTCTTCGGCTGCTTCGGAAGCTTCACGTGGTCCGATGCCACTGCCAAACAATTGTCGGCTTTTGCCGAGGCATCGGAATTTGAGATCGTCGGAGAACCGGTGGTCATGAAACAGGCCATGTTGCAGGATGTGGCGGAAAAAGCACGCAGTCTTGGACGATCCATGGCGTGCAAGTTACTCTCGGGAGACACACTTGTCCCGAACAACAGGGAAAATTGTCATTAAAAACTACAATATGAGACTTATCATTCAACCCGATGCCGATCAAATGGCACAGTGGGCTGCGAACTACATCGCAGCGAAAATAAACAAGAACAAGCCTACTGCAGCAAAACCATTTAAACTGGGGCTGCCCACTGGCTCCTCCCCGTTGAAAACTTACAAGGCCCTGATTGCTTTGTATGAAAAAGGTTTTGTGTCTTTCGAGCACGTGATCACTTTCAACATGGACGAATACATCGGACTACCGGCCGATCATCCGCAGAGTTACCACACCTTCATGTGGGATAATTTTTTCCGGCATATTGACATCAAGAAAGAAAACGTACATATTCTCAACGGAATGGCGGCCGATCCCGAAGCAGAATGTGCAGCCTATGAACAAGCCATCACCGATGCAGGGGGCATTGACCTCTTTCTGGGGGGGATTGGTCCCGACGGACACATTGCTTTCAATGAGCCGGGCTCGTCACTCTCTTCCCGCACGCGGGTAAAAACACTGACCACCGACACGGTAATTGCCAACTCACGCTTCTTTGACAACGACGTAAACAAAGTGCCCAAGACTGCACTTACTGTGGGAGTGGGGACGGTACTCGATGCCAAAGAAGTACTCATCCTGGTAAACGGTTTTCACAAGGCACGTGCGCTGTATCACGCTGTGGAGGGTTCCATCACACAGATGTGGACCATCAGCGCCTTGCAGCTGCATCAGAAAGGGATCATCGTGACCGATTATGATGCTTGTGCGGAACTCAAGGTAGGTACCTACAAGTATTTTCTGGATATCGAACACGATAACCTCGATCCTGCCTCATTGCTATAGCATCAGGCAAGAATTCAAACATTAAGAAAGTGTGGATTTTTATCCACACTTTTTTTTGTCAAGGTCGCTGCCTGGTTTCCATCAGAACGCTTGCCATGGGCGACAGCACCTGGTCCTTAAAAAAACGTTCCACTTCCCCGTCCCCTGTTAACTTTTTTACTTGATATTTAACGTGTTCGCTCTGTGTTCCTGATGAACAATCGCCGAAGTATGGATGTTTCACAAAAAGAATCACAGCATTACAGACAGATGAAACGAGTAGGTGAACATCCATATAGGAAATATGCGCTTCGTCATCTCCTGTTGTCGCTTTTGATGCAAATTTCTCTTTGGACTTATGCTGAAAATAAACAACCCGCTGCGGATGTTACGGTAGTCAGCTTCGAGGAGTTGCAGCCACTGCTACAGCAGAAAAATGATACCGTGTATGTGGTTAACTTCTGGGCAACCTGGTGTGCACCCTGCATCAAAGAGATACCCTCTTTTGAGCAGCTGGGAGAGAAATACCGCGATAAAAGGGTGAAAGTGCTGATGGTTAGCCTCGATATTCCCAAAGACCTCCATTCGAGGCTGATTCCCTTTGTTGAAAAAGCTAATATGCACAACAAAGTGCTCCTCCTTAACGACCCAAACTCAAACCACTGGATACCGCTTGTCGATGAGAATTGGACGGGTGTGATACCCGCTACCCTGATTTATGGGAATGGTTTCAGGCATTTTTATCAGCAAGAGTTTACTTTCGAAGAACTCGATGCTTTGATCTACCCCTTGTTGTAAAAATTAATTCTATTTAAAATTCACAGTTATGAAAGTCTTTTTTATTTTAACTCTATTGATAATCAATGTCGTTGGGTTGAAAGCACAACCCATTGCAATAGGCTCAGTAGCACCCGATTTTTCGTTGAAAAATTACGATGGAACAACCGTCTCGCTTTCCGACTACGCGAATGAAAAAGGAGTCATGGTGATCTTTTCCTGCAATCCCTGTCCTATTGTGAAGGCCTACGAAGACCGCATGATCGCCCTCCATCACGAGTTTGCTCCACAGGGCTACCCGGTGGTGTTTATTAATCCGAACGATGCGATACAGCAACCCGCCGATGCTGTGGATAAGATAAAAGAACGGGCAACCGAAAAGAACTATCCTTTTCCTTATCTGATTGATGCGGATCAGACTGTGTACCCTTCATACGGTGCCACACGCACACCGGAACTGTTTCTGCTGAAGAACGAGGGTGACGGCCGCTTCACAGTTGCTTATACTGGCACCGTCGATGATAACTATCAGGATGCTTCTGCCGTAACAGTACCTTTTGCTTCCAATGCCATCCGTGCCCTGCTGGCAGGCAATACACCCGATCCTGCCACTACCAAGGCCATCGGCTGCGGCATCAAAGCAAAAAAAATAATGTAGTAGGTTATCGATTTCGCAGAATACAGATGCGGTCACAAAAATCCTTCGGGACGTTCTCACAATAGCAGCTATCTTCACAAAAGATAACTTTGAGAGCGACCCGAAGGTCTATTTGATGAATCGGTATATCCCGTAATTTATACCCTACTTGGGTGCGATGCCACAGGCTTCTCCTGTGGGTTCATCTGTGGAGCGATGCCATATATCGGCATAGTCGTCCGGGCGCCTGCGAAATTTGGCCAGGATGTAAGAGCAGGAAGGCATAACCATGTAGCCCTTCTCCCGTGCATACCGTACCATCTCATCGAACAGTCTGCCGGCAATACCTTGTCCTTCCAGTTCGGGACGCACGCCCGTATGATACGCGTTGAGGATCCCGTCCTTTACTTCGAAGTCGAGTTCAGCCACCTGCCGTCCCTCCTGATCGATAAAAAAACTTCCCCTTTTGTGCGCGTCAATTTTAAATTGTATATCCATTGTTGTGGCTTTTTTTGTATGAGTTTTTAATTGTTGGTTTACAGGGAACGCTTCACCCTACGATGAAGGTCCGCCAGGCAAGTCCATGACAGTACAACATTTTTTCTTTCGATTTGTTTCGGAAAGAGCATGGCAAAAATGCCGGTAACGCCGTTTCAATAATTGGCAAGTGACTCTTTTTCTATCTGCTGTTTTTTGTATCTTTGACAAAACTTATAAAGAATCATACAATGAAGAAAGTTACAATCGTTACCTTGCTATTGACCCTTTGTACCATGGGAGCTTTCCCTGCAACGGTTGATACAATAAACGTATTGAGTGAAAAGATGGGCAAAGAGATCAAAACGGTTGTGATCAAACCGCAATCCTACAACGGCCAAGATGCGTTTCCCGTGCTTTATCTCTTACACGGATACAGTGGACAATACGATGGCTGGGTCAAAATGGCACCCCATATCAAGGACCTGGCCGATTACTACGGCATGATGGTTGTCTGTCCCGATGGGGGATTTGACAGTTGGTACTGGGATAGCCCCGTCGATTCCACATCGCGCTACGAGACATTTGTTGCCCGTGAGCTGACTACCTGGGTCGACGAACACTATACCACAATACCCTCTCGTGAAGGACGTGCCATATCGGGGTTAAGCATGGGCGGACATGGTGGATTGTATCTGGCTTTTCGCAATCAGGATATATATGGAGCCTGCGGAAGCATGAGCGGTGGTGTGGATATACGGCCTTTCCCCAATAGCTGGAATATGTCAAAAAATCTGGGTTCGCAGCGGGAGCATCCCGAAAACTGGGAAAATTACACCGTGATGAAGCAGCTGCACCTGCTTACCCCCAACGCGTTGAGAATCATCATCGACTGTGGTACTGAGGATTTCTTTTATCAGGTGAACAAACGACTCCACGAGGAGTTGCTCTATCGCAACATCCCCCACGACTTTATTTCCCGCCCTGGGGCACACAACGGGCCCTACTGGAGCAACGCGGTGAAATATCAGATGCTTTATTTCCATACTTTCTTCCAAAGTCGCAAAGATTCCTAAACCCTTCATCCCCCACTAAATGGCAATGAACCGGCTTTACCTTCTGCTTCTTTCGATTCTCCTGGGTTGCGCAGTTTTCGCGCAGCAAGGATCTCCTTTCACATTTGCCCTGATCACCGACACACACGTCGGGAGTCCGGAGAACAACGAGGATCTTCGCCGCACGGTGCAGGACATCAATTTACAGAAGGATATTGCTTTTGTCATTGTGTCGGGCGATGTCACGGAGTTTGGATCCTACGATGAACTGCGTACTGCTAAGCAGTTGCTCAACGATTTGCGTGTACCCTATTATGCCATTCCCGGCAATCACGATTCCAACTGGTCGGAGAGTGGAACAAACGATTTTCTCAAAATATTCGGCAACGAGACATTCGGATTTGAATACAACGGATACAAGTTTCTTGGAGTGGCCTCAGGACCGAACATGCGTATGGGCCCCGGACAGATACCACGGGAGAATCTCACCTGGCTCTTTGACGCACTCAAAGAAACCGACCGCAACCAGCCCATCATCTACGTCAACCATTACCCCATGGACAACGGACTTAATAACTGGTTTGAGGTGATGGATGCCCTTCGTCCCTTTAATGTGCAGCTGATGCTTTGTGGACACGGCCATGTCAACAAGATAATGAACTTCGAGGGAGTTCAGGCAGCCATGTGCCGCTCCAACCTTCGTGCCGGCCAAGCCGTCGGAGGTTATACACGCATAACCGTAGATGCCGATTCAATTACCCTGCAGGAGCGAAAGGCCTCGGGTGAAACCCTCTCACCCTGGCTCACTTTTTCCGCCACCGCAAGACCCCTGTGGGAGGTCAACTCCCCACGCCCCGACTATAGCATGAATCAAAACCACCCTGCCGTGTTGGAATTGTGGAGCATCCAGGAGAAGAGCGATATGGGTAGCGGCATGGCGCTGGTGGGCGACAAATTGTGCTACACCAATACCGCGGGAGAGATAAAAGTGGTGGAGAGCAGCAGTGGAAAACTGCAATGGTCCTTTCGGACACAGGGTAAAATCTATGCTACTCCTGCACTGCATGAGAATATCTTCTGGTGTGCCTCGTCCGATTCTTACCTGTATGGGTTGGAGATGGCGACAGGTAGCATGCGGTTTAAGCTGAAAAACAACAAGGCGGTGGTCTCCTCTCCCGTTTGTGCTGCAAACAAGGTCATGCTTGCAGGTGGCGATGGCCATTGCCGTGCCTGGGATGTTGCCACCGGCTCGCTCCTCTGGGATTTCGACAGTGTAAAGAACTTCGTGGTCACCCGTCCGCTGGTCAAGGATGGCGTGATCTTTTTTGGTAGCTGGGGTAATGCGTTTTATGCCCTTGATATTGAGACCGGGAAGCCGCGGTGGATATGGCAAAGCGGTCACACTAACCGTATGTTGTCACCCGCACAGGTGGTGCCTGTCGCTACACACGGAAGAATATATCTGGCTTCACCCGACCGGTTTATGACGGTGCTCGACGAAAGGAGCGGAGAGGTCGTCTGGCGTTATAACGATCCTGAAAACAGGGTACGCGAATCCATTGGTATCTCGGAAGATGGGAACACGGTTTACGCTAAAACTATGGACGGGACCATCCTTGCTATCGATGCAACCCTTCCGTCACGGCAGGTAAAATGGATCTCTACGGGAGAAGAAATGGGCTACGAACTGACACCCACACCCCTGGTGGAGAAGAATGGCGTGGTCTACGTCCCCACCGACAAAGGACTGATATACGCCTATCGTGCTACTGATGGTGTTTTCCTGTGGAAATACCGCATTTCGAACGGGCTAATCAACATGATTTTACCCACCGACAACGATGAGGTGTATGTCTCGGCCATGGACGGCCGGTTGGTGAAGCTGAAGGTGACCAGGACACTATGAAATCGGTATAATCTTTGCCTGCTTCACGTAAAAGATGTAACCCGACACGTTTTGGTACCCCATTTCCCTGATTTGTTTCATGTAATACCGTACCTGACGTACATATTTGTTGTCTTCCGAATCGCCAAACTTGTAATCCACTACGATCACCCCTTCGGGGCCGATCATCACCCGGTCGGGTCGACTGAAGCCCGAGACCGGATGCAGCAGTTGTGTTTCATTCAAGACTTTGTAGTTGCCGGAATACCAGTCGGTGGCAACGGGGAGTGATAAATACTCCGTCAGTTGGCAAATCATCTTCTCCTTCTCCTCTTCGCCGAGCTCCCCTGCAGATATCTTCTGCTCCACAGCCTGTGGAATATCGGCCAGGATTTCTATGTTGCTTACGATGTCGTGCATCATTTTGCCATAATCACGGCGCCCCTCGTCGCTGAAAAAACCGATGGAGTTCAAGCGTAGTTTCAGCCGATCATCAAATGGGACAGAGTGCCAGTGACTGGTTTTATAAGCCTGCACTCCCTGATTCTCTTCGCTCTTGTGCTGTGCCGGCAGGCCATAGATGAAGGTACATACCGACTCGTCCTCAGTCACATGATCTGCCAGGATGGAATCTTCCATGACGCTCCGCCACAACAGATCCGCTACGCTCTTTATCTTTTCCGGTTTTTTTGGTTGAGGCGCGAAAAGGATCAGTCGATGCTTAGCCCGTGTAAAAGCCACGTACAGCAGGTTCAGGTTGTCGATGGCATTGAATTTTTTTTCTTCCAGGTAATCTTTTCTGAAAATGGTATCTGCAAGAGCAGGTCCATACTTCAGTGGAACCACACTTAACTGATCGAAGGGTGCTACATCTGGTTTACACCAAATGATGTTGGTGTGGCGTATGTTGTGATCGGTGTTCCAATCTACGAAGGGCATGATCACCGCACCAAAGCCCAGCCCCTTCGATTTGTGTATGGTGATGAGCCGGATGGCATCTTGTCCTTCGGGCGAGAAGAGTGCCTTCTTGCAACCCTTTTCGTCCCACCAGTCGAGGAATGTCCCCAGATCGGTGTTGCTGCGGCTGCTGAACTTCAGGGCGATATCTAGAAAAGCCTGGATGTAGGCATGCTCCTGTTGGTTGAGCAAGTCGGCAGAGAGCGCAAACAAACGTTCCACCATATCGTAGAAGGGAAGCGAAGAAAGTGTGCTCAGCTGCTGTTTTACCTCATCCCGAAAATCAATCGATATCCCCTCCCGGGAGTATTGTATCGCCTTATCATACTCATAGGCCGCTATCATCCGCCTTGTTTTGTCTTCCGGATTGCGAAAATGGCGCATCAGTGCGATCACGGTCCTCACGCTTTGCGCGCTGCCGATAAGCAGTGCTTCGTTGGAGATGATATCGAACCGGTAGGACGACTCTGGATGGCTTTTCTTGTAGGCAAGCAGCCTTTCGGCTACCTCTGCCGCATCCTTATTTCCGCGTACCACCACGGCGATATCCTTCAAGGCGAACCCCTGATCCTGCAGCTGCTCAATCTCGTGAGGCAGCTGCTCCAGGACCTTCTCTTTCCAACTTCTTCCGGCAGCTTCCTCCTCCTTCAGGAAGGTGATTCTCACTTGTCCGCCACTCTCGGTTTTTGGCTGTGGAACATGCTGAGAGGCATCGCGGTAAGCATCGGTAATTTGCGTGTCGACCGATTCCGTGGTGTCATTAAAATCCTGTTGCAGGATCGTGGGTGCCTGAGAAAAGAAGGCATTGTTAAACTGCACGATGGTGCTGTCGCTGCGCCAGTTTGTATCGAGGAGGTGTTCTCTGATGTTGTCCGCATGGAAGTCGTCGCTCACCTGCTTCTCAAGCAGGCGCCAGTCGGAGTTCCTGAAGCGGAAGATGCTCTGCTTTACATCACCCACAATGAGGTTAAAGTTACCCGAAGCGATGCTCTCTCCAATGAGTGGTTTGAAATTGCGCCACTGCATGCGCGAGGTGTCCTGAAACTCATCCATCATGTAATGAGCAATGCGTGTGCCGGTCTTTTCGTAAATGAAGGGAGAGTCGGTTCCGGCGATCATCTGATTCAGCAGCTCCGTGGTGTCGGATAGAAAGAGTGTGTTGTTTTCCTGTTGCAGCTTGCGGAGTCTGTTTTTGATGTCGTTGAGGATGCCAAGAGTATAGAAATTACGAAGGATGCTTTGCGCGGAGTTGTAATGGATGTTATTCTCGAAATGAGAGGCCGCCTCTTTCACTGCATCGTTCAGTCCTGCAGAAAAGGCCGAGTCAATGGCCGAACGCTTATCGGGAGGAGAGGCTTTAGTGGCCCATTTCTCCGGATTATCGGCCAGCTTGATGAATGTGTCGGTGGGTGATTTCATTTCTCCCTTTGCCCATTTAACGAAGTGGGAGAAAGGGGAGCGGCTTCCACCACTGAAATCTGAAAAGTGCAGTCCGAAGCGATTCATCAGGTTCACTCCCTTTTCACCGATTGCTTTCACCTCCACCTCAAAATCGTGGACAATCTTTCGGAGTATTCTCTGAAAAGACAACAGAAATTCCTTGTCGTGAATTGTAGCCTGTTCTTCACTGGAGAACGACTTGTAGGTCTCATTCGTTAACTGTCCGGCCAGATCCAGCACCTGGCGGTTTATCTTCCAGCTCTTGCCCTCCTCGATGTTCTGCTGCATAAAGAGCAGCAGCCAGTCGGCAAGTTGTTTATTTTCGGGCTGTCCCAGCTCCGAGAGCATCAGGTCCACAGTCTCCATAAGGTAGGAGGACTCGTCCAGTTCAATGTTGTATCCACCCGAGAGACCCATCTCCCGGGTGAAGGCGCGCATGGTCTGTTGAAAGAAACGGTCGATGGTGCTGACGGAGAAGGAGGAGTAGTCGTGCAATATATTCTCCAGAATTTCTTTGGCCTGCGCGCGTACCGATCGCTCATCCATGGCGTTCTCCTGCATCAGCTCACGCAGGTAAGCCGTACCGTCACCCGAAGCCAGGCGGTACAGCTCCTGCACGATGCGCGACTTCATTTCGTCGGTGGCCTTGTTGGTGAAGGTAACCGCCAGGATGTGACGGTAGCGATGTGGCGCCGAGAAGAGCAAACGGAGGTACTCGCCTGTCAGTCGATGTGTCTTTCCCGATCCGGCAGACGCTTTAATCACATGGAGATGATTCCGCTCAGATGATACGTGATTTGGCATATCCCTCCTTTTGCAGAATATCCAACACCTTCGCACGGTGATCACCCTGTACAATGATCTCACCCTCTTTGGCCGATCCGCCCACGCCGCACTTCATTTTCAGTAGCTTGCCCAGCTCCTGCAGGTCGTCGTCGGTTCCTGCGAAACCGGTGATCAGCGTCACAGCCTTTCCTTTCCGGTTCCGTTTGTCGAGGCTGACCCGCAACAACTGTTTCTCTTTGGGCAACGTGTCGGTTACCCCTTCATCCTCTTTGTTGTAGTGGTAATCGGGATTGGTGGAGTAGACGATATCGAGTCTTTTTTTCCAGTCGTTCATACCCTGTTAATTTTAATTCTTCTCGAGCGATTCAATCACGTTGATGATGTAATCGCCCATGCGTTCACATTCCGAAATGATATCGATGTAGAAGACACCATTCTGATAGGAGTAAAGTTTCAGATTGAGGTTTTCCACATTTTCCCGTTTCAACTGATTCCGTTTTTCGTTGATGACCGATTCAATGTGCTTGCTGTTGACCAGATCGGTCTCCGTGATTTTTTTGTTTTTCAGCAGTTGCTGCATGTTGTCGAGTGCCTTGTCGGTGAGTTCATACATGGAGTTGATGTTCTCGAGTATGGCCTCTTCAAACTCTGTTTCGGCCTCCATTTTTCGCTTCAGATGGCGTGCGATGTTGCAGGCCGAGTCGGCAATGCTTTCAATTTCGGTCACTGCCCGCAGAATGGAACGTACCCGCTCCTTGCTGCGATTGCTCAATTTTCCTTCTGATACCTTGCTGAGGTAAGAACCTATCTCCACTTCCATCCGGTCGCTGATATCCTCGTATTTCTCAATCCGGTTGTAGAGTTTGAGAAACTTCTTGTCACTGTTCTTCAGGTTGGTCATCTTTTTCACGAAACCAACCATCTTCTTTACCCGCTGGGCATAGACTTCCATCTCCTTCTCTGCCTGCAGGATGGATAGCTCATCAGTTGAAGATAGCCCTGTAGAGATATACTGCAGTACGAACTCTTCGTCCTCCTCTTCCCCTTTTTTCGGCCTGATTACTCTCAGACAAATCTTTTCGTAAAGCTTCACGAACCAGATCATCAGAGAGACATTGCAGATGTTGAACAGGGTGTGAAAGAGCGACAGACCATAGGAGGTGGCCGACTGGTAAGTGAGGTACTTGTCCTGCAGGGCAGCCAGCTCTGGTGAGAGCTCCGACTGTGGCAGGGTGGTTATTTGGGTGTATACTTCGGGTGAGAGTGATGTGATAAATTCGGTGATCCCGGAAGGATGCACACCGGCAAAGCTTGGAACGATGTTATCTATTAAATGGACAAAATGTTTGAATACCAGTAACATCCAAAGTACACCAAACACGTTGAACATGAGGTGGGAGAAAGCAGCTCTTTTTGCCGAGATGTTGGCCGGAATAGCTGCCAGGTTGGCGGTGATGGTGGTGCCAATATTCTCACCCATGATCATGGCTGCTGCACTGGGGAAGTCGATCCACCCCTTGGTTGCCATAATCAATGTGATCGCGACTGTGGCGCTGGAGGACTGTACGATGACAGTCATCACAGAACCCACCATCAGAAAGAAGAGGGTGGAGATGATCCCCATTCCGGTGAAGTTTTGTACAAAGGCAAGCACCTCCGGGTTGTTTTGCAGATCGGGCATGGAGTTTTGCAGAAAATCGAGACCCATAAAAAGAAAGGAGAACCCGAATATGAATTCACCCATCGATTTGTTCCTGCTTTTGGAAGAGAAGATCAGCGGCAGCGCGAGACCCATCAGCGGAATGGCCAACGCGCTGATTGAAAATTTACCGAATCCAAAGAAGGAGATCATCCAGGCGGTGACTGTGGTACCTATATTGGCACCCATAATCACCCCGATCGATTGAATCAGACTCAACAGCCCGGCATTGACAAAACTCACCACCATGACGGTGGTCGCAGAGGATGATTGTATGAGGGCGGTAATCATCACACCCGTCAGCACGCCCATGATGCGGTTCTTTGTCATTGCCGACAAAACGTTTCTGAGCTTGTTACCGGCCAGCTTTTGCAGACCCTCGCTCATGATCTTCATCCCGTAGAGAAATAGGCCCAGTGAGCCGACCAGTTTTAAGAAATCGATTAAACCGTAGTCCATTTTTAGATTATTTCATAATTGCGTGCACAAACTTAAAAAAAATAACCGAAATTGAAGGTCTTTGGCGCAAAAAACGGGTAATTATACCTGTATCATTTTTCTAAAATGGCACTCTCTGCAAAAAATAGTGTATATTCGTCTTCCCAAAAAAGATGAATATGAATTACGACAAGGTAAAAGTAAAATGTATCAACACGGGAGAAGAGAAGGATGTGGAAGTAGGAATACCCCTGACAGCGTTGATTGACATTTTCGGAGTGAAGTCACCCTATCTCATCACCAATGCAAAGGTAAACAACAAAACCGAGTCGCTTGCTTACCGGCTTTATCGTCCCAAGACGATCGAGTTTGTCGATCTAAGTAACTCTTCCGCTATGCGTACGTACGTCCGTTCGCTATGTTTCATCCTTGCCAAGGCGGTAGATGACCTCCTTCCCAACGCCGAGATGTACATCGAGCATGCCGTATCGAAGGGATATTATTTCCAGATTGAGTCTGATGTGCCTGTCGGAAAGCCGGAACTCGATGCCATCCGGAACAGGATGCGGGAGATCGTAGAGGCCGATATTCCCTTTGTGCAGGTGGAGGAGGAGACCACGAAGGTGGTACAGCTCTTTCGGGAGCGCGGCATGGAGGATAAGGCCCGGTTACTCGAGACTTCCGATATGTTGTATGCCCGTTATTCGAAACTGGACGAATACATCGATTATTTTTACGGTTGCCTCACACCCTCCACAGGTTACATCCGCCTCTTCGACATACAGCCCCACAACGGTGGCTTCCTGCTGCGGGTACCCAACCGGGAGCATCCCGTGAAACTGGAGCCGGAGGTGCAGCAGGAGAAGTTGTTGAATGTTTATCGGGAAGACCTTAAATTTCTCAAAATTAGTCGACTCGATAATGTGAGTGACTTGAATCGAGCCAAGCTGGCAGATCGCATGTCGGAAGTCATTCAGGTAGCCGAAGCTTACCAATCGAAGCAGATCGGTGAGATTGCCGAGGAGATCACTCGCCGGTTTCAGGATGGTGTCCGTGTGGTACTCATATCCGGTCCCTCTTCCTCCGGAAAAACAACTTTTCGCAAACGACTCGAGATACAGCTGCTGGTGAACCTGCTCCGGCCGGTGGGCATTTCGCTCGATGATTATTTCGTGGAAAGGGATAAAACACCGCTCGATGAAAAAGGGGAGAAAGACTATGAATCACTCTATGCACTCGATCTGGAGCTTTTTGAACAGCATATGATCCGGCTGATGCAAGGTGAAGAGGTGGAGCTTCCTTTTTATAACTTTGTCTCCGGAAAACGTGAGTACAAGAAGAATTTTCTGAAGATGTCCGACAACAGCATCCTCATTGTAGAGGGAATACATGGTCTCAATCCTGAACTGACTGCACACATACCGCCGGAAAAAGTCTTTAAGGTCTACGTGTCGGCGCTGACGACGATCTCGCTCGACGACCACAACTGGATTCCTGCTTCCGATAACCGACTTATCCGACGTATTGTGCGCGATTACCGTTACCGCGGTTACTCGGCTGAGCAGACCATCTCGCGCTGGGACAGCGTGCGCCGGGGTGAAGAAAAATGGATCTTTCCTTTCCAGGAGAATGCCGATGTGATGTTCAACTCGGCCATGATCTATGAGCTGGCTGCCATACGCCGCCATGCTGAACCCATCCTGCTGCAGGTGCCCCGCACGGCTCCGGAGTATTCCGAAGCTTACCGGCTACTCAAGTTTTTGGGTTACTTCAATTACATTACCGACCGGGAACTGCCGCCCACCTCGTTGCTGCGAGAGTTTTTGGGAGGAAGCAGCTTCCGCTATTAATATCCGCTCATTCAGCAGTTATGTCAGAGATAATTTGTGCCATATCCACCCCGCCCGGCATGGGTGCCATTGCCGTGATTCGCTTATCCGGAGAAGGATCTATTGTTCTTACCGACAGGGTGTTCACTTCCCCTTCAGGTAGAAATCTCACGGAGGCATCGGCCAACACAGTCCACTTTGGACAGATACATGCAGGTGAAGAACTGCTCGACGAAGTGCTGGTAACCATTTTTCACGCCCCTCATTCTTTCACGGGGGAGGAGAGCGTGGAGATATCCTGTCACGGGTCGGTTTATATCCAGCAGCGCCTTATGGAGCTGCTCCTGAGTGAGGGAGCCCGTCTGGCACAGGCCGGGGAGTTCACGCGGCGAGCGTTTCGGAATGGTAAATTCGACCTGAGTCAGGCCGAGGCGGTGGCCGACCTCATTGCCTCCTCCTCGCGTGCATCACATCGGGTGGCCATGAACCAGATGCGGGGCGGTTTCGCCCGCAAGTTGGCTCTGCTGCGCGATAAGCTGCTGCAGTTTGTCTCCCTGATTGAGCTGGAACTCGATTTCTCGGAGGAGGATGTGGAGTTTGCCAACCGGGAGAAGCTACACGAGCTGACCGATGAGATTGAAGAGGAGATTCAGACCCTTGTCGATTCATTCAGGCTGGGGAATGCCATCAAGAGCGGCATTCCGGTGGCCATCATCGGTGAGACCAACGCCGGGAAGTCCACGTTGCTAAACCTCCTTCTCAACGAAGAGAAAGCCATTGTTAGCGACATACACGGCACTACACGCGACGTGATTGAAGATACGGTGAACATGGGGGGTGTGACGTTCCGCTTTATCGATACGGCCGGCATCCGGCAGACTACCGATGCCATTGAGACACTCGGCATCGAGCGCACCTTTCGCAAGATTGAGCAGGCCGCCATTGTCCTCTGGATGATCGACATGACCACTCCGCGCACGCAGATTGAAGCTCTGGCTGCCTCCATCCTTCCCACGCTGCAGGATAAGCAAGTGATCCTGCTGTTCAATAAGGTCGATTTGGTTTCTGAGGAGGTGCGTGTCGACTTTGATACCCTCTTCCCGGAACTCGATTCGCTCAGGCTCTTTATCTCCGCGAAGCAGCGCCACCACACCAATCAATTACAGGAACTGCTAGTAGAGGCCGCAGCGATTCCTTCCATAGGTGAGGGGGATGTGATTGTGACCAACCTGCGTCATTATGCCTCGCTCAACAGCGCCCTCGAAGCCATCCGTCGTGTGAAGGAAGGACTCGAGATCGGCATCACCCACGACTTTCTCTCCCAGGATATCCGTGAGTGCATGTTCTACCTCGGCGAGATCACTGGTCAGATATCTACCGACGAAATTTTGGGCAATATCTTCAGTAAGTTTTGTATCGGTAAATAATTTTAGACGAAAAAGAAATACTACATATCAAAATGTCAAAGAGCGCTTGTTAACAAGAACTTAAAAAGCTACTGTAAAAGTCATTATTTATTTTTAAAGAAAGAAAATATTGGTCAATATGTCTTCATTTGTCTTCAATTGTCTTCAATTGTCTTCAATTGTCTTCATTTGTCTTCACTTGTCTGCATTTGTCTTCATTTGTCTTCACTTGTCTGCATTTGTCTGCACTTGTCTGCACTTGTCTGCATTTGTCTTCAATTGTCTTCAATTGTCTGCTAATTGTATGAAATGTCTTTGTAATATTCCCCCTAGATCTTTGATAACAATAATATTACTTGAATCATGAAAATAATAATTGTAATCATCATGTCTTTAGTCTTGTTAGGAGCCTGTGGCCAATTAAAAAACAAGTATCCTGAACAATTTCAAATCAAGAATGATAAACTTGATACGGCCATTGTTCAATCAATAAAGGATTATTATCAAATAACTTATGGGGAAAATGCACGGTTGGAAGAATTTGCAGACACCACCGCAATAAAGTTACTATATTACAATACCTCGGACAAAGATGAAGAGAATGACGGTCTATTAATTATGATAACCATTCCCTTAATAAAGGATCAGGAACTATTTGGTGCGATTCCTATTTTGGAAGGAGATTTAACCAAAGATTCGAAAAAAGATTTTGTAATTAGTGTTCATACTGAATTCGGTAATAGCGCATCACAAGATATTTTTATATTTATAAACGAAAATGAGAAATATAGATTGGCAACTGTCACGGGTCACCAAAATGTTTCTGGATGTATGGGTTTCTTTTTAGCAAGAAAGATCAAAAATAATTTGATACTGGGTAATTCATCATGCTATTCCGGAAATGATGCCATGTGCTGTCCTTCCATACATTATAAGACAAAGGTTGCTTTTGACAACAACGAGTTAAAGTATGTTTCAAAAAAGAGATACCGTAATTGAGTGAATCAGGTTTTCTAAAAAAATCACTCTTCAAGTAAGTTCCCAATAGATTGTAAATAATCTGCCAAATACTCTAAAACAAGTACTTTGAGTGTGAGGTGAAATATTTTTACTATGCAAATAATATTATAGTAAAAAAACTAAAACTTTGAAATATTATATTAATTTTGCGAAGGTCGCTTGCTGAGAGAAATAAAAAAGTGAACAATCAATACCTTATGTAACTAATAAAATAATAGTATGAGAAATATGAAGTCATGTACAGCATTTATCCTGCTATTTTTACTTTTCCCCATCACTATTTTTGCCCAAACTATTACCAAGAGTGCCAGCGATATATACGCTCCATTGTATTGGAATAGATTACCTTCGGATGCCGAAATCGACGCTGCAATACAAGAGTTGATTAACAAACAGTTTGGCGATATATCTGTAAACGGTACTGTGGTGGATGAGCGACGTTATGACGTTTCTAATATAATTAAGTATCACAATAAGGATCTGGCCGGTCAAAGAGAACCCGGATCCATTTCGCACGCAAGCATCTATTTAGCCACTTATGGAACTTTTGCTACAGCAATAGAATACTATATTTTAACACAGGATCATGAGCAAGATAAATTTCAGTTTATTAAAACCTTTATGAGTTATAAGCCAACTTCTTTGGAAGAGGCTTACAGCAACGGTATCAATGAGATTACCAGTTCACCATCTACAGCATTAGGTTTTGCTCCACCTCTCGAAGGTTCCTCTTCCGAAGGAATAAGCGATATTGAAGGTAATCAGTCGAGCGAAGAAATTCCTTGGGAAGTGTTAGTAGGCATAATTGGAGGTGGTGGTCTCATAGCAGTTGCCCGGAAGCTTTTCAAGAAAAAACCGGGACAAAAACAAAACAATAAAACGAAAAAGGAAAAGGAGAAAAAAGAGGAGGAAGAAGAACAAGTAAAATATATTCTAAATCTAAACAAAGAAAAATTCAATCTCACTATCGGTAAACCTGATATTTTAGAAGCTGTTGTTTATAAAATCACGCCAAAAACCCAGCAAAAATATCCGGCACAAATACAGCTTCTCAATCCCGAAAAGGCATTGAGGATAAGCCCCTCTCAGGCGCAAGGAAGCCTTTCAGCACAAATGCTTTTACAAGGTACTCCCAATAGTGCTTCTTTTAATATTACTGTACAAGCGGTTGCTGACGGTCATCAGTTTCAAAAAAACATCCAAATACAAGCTGAAGGAAAAAAGCAGCTTACAGTGGATACCTTGCCTGACAACAAACGTTCACTCCGCCCCGATACTTATCAAGTGATTGAAGTTCGTGCAAGGATTTTGGATGAAAATGATAAGTCTATTCCAGAACTCACTGAACAGATTATCTTCAAACCACAAAGTGATTGGATAGATTTATCGGAACCGATTATTGAAGCTGAATACATTGCTTTAAACATGGGTTGTACGAGTCCGAATCCAGATAACAAGACGGCAAATATGCCAAGCTCCGTGAAGTTGATGTTACAAATGGATGATGTTCCCGAAGGAGAAGCTCCATTGATGCACGATTTGGAAATAGCTTTACTCGATTGCAAACTGGAAACCGAAATTGATGAAGCTACTTTCCCCGTTTCAGACGATATGAGCGAGATTACCTTCGATGTTTGGATTAACGATGCAGGAGATGAAAAAGGATGGAAGTTCAGTGGGGAATACCGGCACGGTTCTGAACCCTGCGAACCTGTCACAAATATTGATATCCAACCAAAAAGTGATCTAAAAGCTTCAGTGACCCTAACAGGCCCATTAATGAAGCTCAAAGAAGGTGAATCTGTTATTAGCGAAACACTTGTTATTTCTGCCGCTCAGGGTGATGAAAAACCTTTGGAACGTCACCTGAATATAATGGTGATGCAGGAAGGTCTCATAATCAAAGACGGCGTAACCAAACAAAACGAAATCAATATTCTAGCAAGTAAGCCTTTCGAAGAAAATATAGATTTCGCGCTTTATCGTTTCGATAAACAGTCGAATCAAGTATTGGTAGATAAAAAGGGACTTGCTGATATTCAATTTGAATTACTCAACGAGGAAGCTGAGATCATTAATATTGCGAGTGTTCTGCAACCCGAATTCACTTTTGATGGACTCGTTACCAATATTCCTTTGGGACGATACCATTTTACGACAAAAGAAGAAATTCCCGGCACGGGTGATGTCTATGTTTTGAATTATCTTGTAAAAGCACCATCCGTTGATACTGACAGACCAGAATATTTCGAAAAAAATCTAACTCTCAAGGTTAAAACCTATGGTATTGGAGAGGAGTTTCCGGATTGGGTAAAAGCATACGAAGAATGCAAGTATATCATCGAGAATTATGTACCTATCGGTGATGCCAGAAACAAGTTGCGCGATTTACTGGAACTCCGAAAAATGACGCTGGGAGCAGAAGGGCTTACAGAGTTACGAAACAGAATCTGGAAAGTGGCATCTAACCTTATTCTCGCAGAAGGCGCAGAAGGGTACAAATCGGAAGAGGCTTGGGCAAATGCCATCACCGTCACGCTCGAGTGGACAGAGTGGGTAGGAGACTTGGCTTTCAGTGCGTTGGCTTCTTTCTACCTGAAAGGATTGGGCGCAACAGCGGCGGGTATGATAAAAGCAAAAATGATAGAAGCTCTCAATTTCTATATATACGAACCCGAGCAGGGGTGGGATGTTTTTGCTTCACGTCAACTTGACACGATCATGCCTTTGCTGATGAATATGGCAAAAGGAAGGGTTCTGAGTATCGAAAACATCGAGTTGGTGGTAAAAGATAATCGTGTACTTGCATGGACTATATTTATAAGTTGTGAATTCTTATACAACCTTTATCAAACCAAGTCGGTAGTAGAGGCTGCAAAGATAACAGGAAGACAAATAGCAGAAGATTTAATCGTACAAAAACTCACCGGAATGCTGCATCGTGAAGCCTTAAAACGAAATTACGAAGTAATTACACCAGATGAAGTTTTAAGCGATATGATGAAAAACGTGAAAACGGTTGACGGGCAGGAGGTAATTGACCAAGATAAATTGCTCGAGATTATGCGTGACCCGGCGAAAGTTCGAACAATTCAAAATTATGGAACAAAGGAAATGAAAGATGTTTTTAATCGTTCGCGTAATAAAATATACACCGAACACGATGCTCGTTTAAAAGAATACATTTCCAATGAATACAAACTGAATCCGAATGATATAAAAATAGATGATTTCAGAACTCCGGGAAAAGAAGGAAGTTCGGTAAATACAGACCGAGATTACCGTGTATTGCGAAAAGTGAAAAGTGCGGATGGAACAGAAAAATGGATTGAACTTCAAAGAACCAACTGGCTAAACGAATCGTATAAAATTTTTGGTGAAGTTACCGGAAAACCTAACGGAATGAGCGATACCGAATGGGCAGAAGCACATCAACAAAGAGGTACAGACCGATTTGATGCCGAAGCCGGTAAAGATTACTCAGACCATGTGTTTAACCCCGAAACCGGTGAAATAGATATTAAAGAATCGAATATCACGAAGGTAAAACACGGAGAAACAACTTTGTATGATGCTCAGGAGACTGGTAAAATGTATCAAAACAAAGTAGAGAATGCCATGAAAAGCGGTAACGAATCAGAAGCTTTTGCACAGGCTAAAAAAGCGGTGGGTACATTGAAAGGTGTACGCTCGGGCTACAAGGATGGAATGAATTTGGATATAAAGGATTTGCCACGCGATCTGAATAAAGCGATGGATGTGATTAGTAAGGCGAAGGTTGATGTGAATGCATCAGGTGCACATCTTGAGAGTTTGAACAATGAACTGAAATCATTGGGGTATTCAGACGTTACGGATGTCTCTAAGGACATATCAAAAGCATTTAACGATCTGAAAGAATTTGACAAGAAAAATCCGGCGGACAGCCTCTTTAAATAACAGGAAAAACTATGGCATATTGTACAAATTGTGGTCAACCACTAATGGGTCAAGCAAAATTTTGCCCAGGTTGCGGAACCAAAGTCGTAGTCGAACAGATGCGGACTTTTGCGACAGGGTACAAAGAAAAAATGTACAAAGGCGTTGAGCAGCAACTGAAAAGTAGTCTTCGGAGTTACGCTAAATCTACTGTTCAGAAAAACGTATCGCGAATGACAGAAAAAGGAATTTCAGCTGTACAAGAAGCGATTAGCAATAGCTTGTCTGAAAAGGAAGCTTCAGCAGTTGATGATAAATCAACATCAAAGAAAATCAAGACTGAATCTGGTGATAAAAAATCAACACACGTTGCGGAACCCCCGTTTGAAGAAGTAAAAGGTGGCGTAACGATATGGACATGGTTATATCTTATTGTCAGTGTAATTATCGGATTTCGTGGATACTACGATAACGAAATACTTAGAATATTACTAATTTCATTGATTGTGCTTTTAATGGTTCTCATCCGACGAAAAAAAGCAAAACCATACAACTGGCTAACAAAACTAATAATTTTGCTGCAGATGGTTTTAGTTGGATATATATTATACCAACATGTCATGTATCAATTTTTCACCTTTACCTCCTTACTTTTGGCAGCATTGCTGTACATTGACTTTACACTTCTCTTCAATGGGAATAAAAAGAAAAAATAATGGAAAGAATATGTAAGAATTGCGGAAATGAAGTCCTTGCGAACGACAAATTCTGCCCAAATTGTGGAATAAAACAACCAAAATTCACTTCTAAAGATAAGGCAGTAAATGAGCTAAAAGAAAATACACAAGAGCGAGAAGAAATCGTCGAATCCAATATCGATGTGCAAAAAATCAACCGCAAACTCAAAGTAAAGAATAATCAACAAAAAACAGTTGTTATTTCGTTAATCGTAGCACTTATTGGAGGAATTCTAATTTATCTCACTTTTACCGAAGGTAATCCATTGTATCAGGTTTATGCTGTCACTTTAATCAGCATATTTATGGTGCTGACAGGTTTAATTGTTGCCTTAATATTTGGAAGTAGAGCGAAAAAAATGAAAACTCTCATTTCGGGTGAAAGTTTAATTGCGAGTTGGCAACTCAGCCATGAAGAAAAATTGGAGTACACCAACATACTTTATAAAAACGAAAAGGAAAAGAACAAAGGCATTTTGTGGATTACTACTGTTATGATTGTGGTTATTTTTGGCATTTTTATTCTTTTCATTGATGAAGGTAAGGGTGAAATGTTTATGGCGATGATTGCGCTGATTGTTTTAATTTCTGCTTTTGCATTCGGTATGCCTGTTTTATACCGCAAAAAAAACCTCAACGGAGACGGAATTATTTTGATTGGACGGAAATTTGCTTACGTCAACGGCACTTTTCATAATTGGGATTTTCCACTTTCGGATATCCAAAAAGTGAAGGCGATTGAAAAACCTTTTCATGGTCTCTATCTCCAATACTATTATTATGACAGGACATTAAAAAACACCGAAGAACTTAGAATACCGGCATCGTCCGATATAGATTTAGAGCATATTGTTTCACTGTTAGAAGAAAAATAAGATGGTCTATTCCACTTTTGAAAACAATTAAATTGTACTGTGATGAAAAATTTTCTATCTATTATTTTAGTGGCACTGCTAATAATTTCCTGTCAACAGAAACAATCTGACAATCTTGCTGACATGACAATGGCAGAGGAAACTGTTCTTGCTGATCAACAAACCCAAATTGATTCATCTCCATTGATTGATGAAATTGAGAATCAAGAGGTGACTAAAAAGAAAATTATTAAAGATGGACGATTAGGTGTTCGGGTTACAGATCTAGAAAACACTAAATCTCGAATCGACACTTTAATTATTCGTCATGGGGGATATTATGCAAACGAGAGTCTTAATAATTCGGATTGGGAAACATCTTATAATCTCAAGATAAGGATACCAAGTGAAAATTTCATGAAGTTCATATCCGATATTGAGGCAGGTGATGGCGAAATACTTTATAAAGAGATTGACGCACGAGATGTCACCGACCAGTTTATTGATCTGGAAACAAGACTTGAAAATAAACGGAATTATCTAAAGCGTTACAACGACTTATTGGTGAAAGCCAACAGTATAAAAGAAATACTTGAGATTGAAGAAATGATACGCGCTTTAGAAGAAGAAATAGAGAGCACAACAGGCCGACTAAAATATTTAAGTGATTTAGTTGATTATAGTACCCTTGATTTAACAATATCAAAACAGAGAAATTTTAAATACAACCCTGCAAAACGAGATAAATTTACTGAAAAGTTAAAGCAATCACTATCTAAAGGGTGGTTCGGATTTGTTGATTTCTTCCTGTTTATAATAAATATTTGGCCATTATGGATTATAATTCTTTTCATCTTTTACTTGTGGAAAAAGTATAAAATGAAAAGAAAGAAAAATTAATGAAATAATTCTTGCTTTCTTTTCAAGCTACTGCAAAGTTATTTCTTTCATTTCATGAAAGAAAATATTCAGATATACGGACATTTTGCCCAGTAAATCTATTTTTACTCAATTATTATAGATATAATTATAATAATTATTATATTTGCTAGGGATTATAAACATAGATACAATAAAATGACAGAACTCCCAAAGATATTACACAAAAGAGATTCCTATATAGATAGAATTAAACCCTATATGCGAACTCCTATTATCAAAGTGATGGTAGGACACAGGCGTGTAGGTAAAAGTTTTATCCTTTATCAACTTATCGACTTGATAATGAAGGAAGAAGATGGTGCTAATGTAATTTATATTAATAAAGAAGATATAAAGTTTGAGGCCATCACATCTTTTAAAGAGCTCTATGATTATATTGATAAAAGATTAGTATACGACAGAATGAATTATATCTTCATTGATGAAATTCAGGAAATTGAAGATTTTAAAAAGGCAATACGGTCACTCGCGCTAGACAACAACAATGATATTTATATTACCGGCAGTAACTCTGAAATGTTTTCAGGGGATTTGGCAAATGAGCTTGGTGGGCGATATGTTGAGTTCAGAATATACAGTCTCTCCTATATGGAGTTTCTCAACTTCCACGGTTTACCCAATGATGATGAATCATTGGAAAAGTATACTCACTTTGGAGGATTGCCATACTTGATTCATTTACCATTCAATGAAGCGGTTTTGATGGAGTATATTAGTAGTATTTACTCTACGATAGTTCTCAGAGATGTTGTTGCTCGTAAGAATATTAGAAATACTGCATTTCTTGAACAGCTTATTCGTTTTTTGGCAAATAATGTTGGAAGTCTTTTTTCATCGAAAAGTATCAGTGACTTTTTAAAGAATCAGAAAGTAAATATATCTCCTAATCAGGTTTCTGAGTATGCCGATTCGCTTGCGGAGGCGTTTGTCGTACATCGTATAGGCAGGTATGATGTTGTTGGTAAAAGATTATTTGAACGAGGCGAAAAGTATTTTTTTGAAAATATGGGTATCCGGAATGTAGTGGCAGGATATAAGCCTCAGGATAGAGCAAAACGATTAGAAAATTTGGTTTGCAATCACTTGTTATACTGTGGTTATCAAGTTAAGGTTGGCGCTATGAATACCGAAGAAATTGACTTTGTTTGTACCCGTTCCGGTGAAACGCTTTATATTCAGGTCTCTGCAGAACTGACTTCTCCCAAAACTATTGAACGTGAATTTGGCAACTTGTTAAAGATAAAAGATAACTACCCAAAAGTTGTCGTGTCAGGTGAACGTTCCTTCGAAAGTAGTTATGAAGGAATACAACATATTTATATTCGAGATTTTTTATCTTCTACTTTGAATTTCAGTGTTTTGAATTGAAGAGCCCCCTTCCTCCTAAAATTGAACGAATAAGTCCTGAAATTATCTCATGAATGGCGTAATGATTCAATAATTTCTTCAAAGTCGAGAGGATACATATTCTTTACACCCAAATCTCCAACAGGCTCAGAACAAAGATCTTTAAGTTCCACGCCAAGTCATTTCCACTTTTCCAAGAAATAAAGTGCAAAAAACGCCGCTTTTCCAAGATTTTGGATAGTCCCTTTTAACTCTGGATTCGCATTATTTATATGTATCAACTTCCTATTCAATAACTAATATGTCATAGATATTTATCTTTTCGATCTTTACTTGAGCTTTACCATCTGCATAATCGAAATCACATATTTTCCCCTCAGGCTGTAATGTGATTTTTGTGGGCTTACTGTCACAACAGATTGTTAATTTTAGTGGACCAACTGGCTCTATCGACTGAATTATTCCTGCCTCATTGTGATTACCGGAAGAATTTACCAAATGCACCAACCTTTTACCTTTCAACTGACTAGTGGACACATCAATCCAGGGTGATCCACTTACCTCCACTAACGGATTTGGGAACATTGTACGTACTGCGTTATTCAATTGTTCGCGTAGTGTTATGTTGCCACTTTTCTCATATTCTGCTCCTATTGCTAAAGGAAGAAAACCTATCTTTCCCTTTCCTAGCGATTTGGATGTAAATTCGTCTCCTTGTATCTGTGAATCTATTAATGTAGCGAACTGCTCCGATGTTTCCCGACCAATTAACAGTAAATTCCCGCCCCCCTTAGCGTACTCCACCAAATCATTACAAAACACAGGTGAAATATTTTCCCATTCCGGGATTACAATGATAGGAAAACGACTCATGTCGGGTGCCAGCATATCTTCGCTTATTAGATCAACACTATATTGACTTTCGAGAAGGCATTGAAGTACACCCTGGGATTTTCCTTTATATTGTGGAAATAAACTCTGCGCATTGCGATGGTAGTCACTTGTGGATAACAGTAATGCAACCTGAGGAATCTGTACAGAGTGATGACACCAAGGTTGCCGTTCACGAGCAAATTTTGCCACTTCTGCCATGACCTGCATTTCATCCAGCCGAACCGACCCATCTCTATTTTGGGTGAAATAGGCCTGAAATCCACCACCCAAAGCTAAAACAATAGCAGCTTCACGTTTCAGCTGAATGGCAGTTTTTTGTTCACGTGGAAAAGGATTATATGAAAAACTCCACGCCATCAAATCCCAAGGAGTACCTTGAAAAGCCAAATAGCGTCCTGCAAAACGGGCGGAATTGACACTGTTATTTGCTGTGTAGTCTCCAGACAAGAAATCTACTGCTGCAGAAACCGGTTCAGGCATATGATGTGTATAGGCCCAGTTACTGCAAATCTGGAAATTAGGATATTCTGAACGTACGGCAGCTATATAGTGACGCAGGTATTTACGAAATCCCTCACGATGGAACTGCATCCATTCATACCAGTGCGGATCTGATGGAGACTTAGGTATGTCATTGATTCCCGTAGATTCTTGAAATAAGCGTAGTGATCTTTCACCATAATCCGGAATTGTTGCCCAACATTCACCATCCACCCATACACCATCCACACCGTAGTCTCCGGCAAGTTCTTTTAGTTGAGGTATAAGCAGTTGATCAACGTAAGTTCCAAAGACAGAAGTTCTTTCCTTATCACGTGTCCCGTCTGCGTGAATTGCTGCCCATTCAGGGTGTAACTCAATGGCACGTGTATCCCAAACACCCGAGTAGTGCATATAGAGTGCCACTCCATTGCGGGCAGTAACATCTCGCCAAACACGTAACGGATCTCCAACAAAACCAGGCGCACGATTCCCAACTTTCGTCGGATAACTAGTATATCCAGCATGACCCTTGCAATCGGTTTGGATGTAATCGGGCTTGACTAGATCTATAATAGTCTGCACCATACCCGGTGTTGTGTTTTTCCCAATTTCATTACAATCATCGCCCGCATGAAAATCAAAATGAATTCCGAAAAAGCTTTGATCTCGACGCAAACGATTAGGCTCCTGACCCAAAGTCACACTTCCTACATAAACTGTTGATATTAAAAGTAATAAATAAAACTTTTTCATGATAAATTTCCATTTAAAATCCAAGAAAGACCTGGATAATTGTTATTGATGCGAATCAGTATTTAAAAATGGGACAAATAAAACATAAAGTAGGATCACCCTCCCTTGTGTTTATAGATAAAAACGCTACACTTATTTACCTTTCTTTTGAATCTCTCTAATTTGCTTGTCAAAATCGGAATCAATCACTTGAGTACGATTAAAAATTTCGTATTCTCCTTCAGCTTTCGCCTTTGCTTGTGCTGCTGATATATGTCCTTTATCTGGTAAAATCTTATAATCAAGGAATACTAGAAATTTATTGACACTATTCGAGAACTGCTCCATACTGAATGTGTTTTCACGTTCATCTAGTGAGTAGAAATCAATAAGTTCATTAACATCGCCTCTAAACCCTCGATTAACGACTGTTTCCATTTTGGAAATAGTCGCATCTTTCAAAAGTTCTCCACTTTCATATATGTTTTTTAAATGCTTATTTATAGCTGGAACACCAACCCCGAAAAGCTGAGCCATTGCCTTCTGTGTACACCAAAGAGTTTCATCTCTGATGACTACTTGCACCTTACCATCTTCATTAGGAAGGTTATATAATATGAATTGAATTTCGTTTGACATATAATGTAGTTAATAAAAGGTATGCCTAACAATTAATATGTTCGTTCCAATGAGAAATGGCCAATCTGGTCTTGCAAACTTAATTGAGACAAAAAGTTAAGCGACATTTTTAATTGATTCTTTTTTAAGATTATACTGATTCCAAAATTCATCAATGGTTAAGTTACCCAATGCTGAGAATCTCCTTTTA
>Ga0265294_10001127_pt1 | contig 36241 bp, 34 predicted proteins | sample MunlanPumphouse3_FD_192504 | JGI IMG/M metagenome (GOLD analysis project Ga0265294, IMG submission 192504) | Groundwater microbial communities from a municipal landfill in Southern Ontario, Canada - Pumphouse #3 | ecosystem: Environmental > Aquatic > Deep subsurface > Groundwater | place...
CGCAAAATGGTGTTTGTTGTGTAAGAATTTGGCAAGCAAATATCAAAAAAACAATTCTTTGTTATGTAACAATGGTTGATGGACAAGTAAAAGAGATGGGAGATTACTATATTGATGGTGTTGCTTTTCCAGCAGAAGAGATTTTACTAGAATTTGCAGAACCTGTTGATCCAAGTGAAGAGTTATTTCCAACTGGAAATTTAGTAGATGATTTAGAAGTTCCAGGTATTGGAACATTTAAAGCAACTATGATAACAGCTGGAATTCCAACAATTTTCCTGAATGCTGCTGATATTGGATATAAAGGAACAGAACTTCAAGCTGATATAAATAGTGATGCCCAAGCCTTAGCTAGATTTGAAAAAATAAGATCTTATGGTGCTTTAAAAATGGGTCTTATAAGTGATTTAAAAGAAGCAGAGACAAGACAACACACTCCAAAAATTGCATTTGTTGCTCCAAAAAGTGATTTTACTACTTCAAGTGGTAAAGAGGTAAAAGCTAGCGAAATAGATTTACACGTACGTGCTTTATCTATGCAAAAACTTCACCATGCAATGATGGGAACAGCTTCAGTAGCTATTGGAGTTGCTGCTTGTATTGAAGGAACTTTAGTAAATATAGCTGCTGGTGGAGGTGAGAAAACTGCTGTTGAATTTGGTCATCCATCTGGAACTTTAAAGGTTGGAGCAGTTATCAAAAAAGAGAACGGAAAATATATTGTTGATAAAGCTACAATGAGTAGAAGTGCAAGAATTATTATGAAGGGTGAAGTTTACGCACCCGCAGATATAATGGAATAAAAAATGAGAAAAATAACTCTTCTTGCCTTATTTATAGGTTTATTACAAGCAGAAAATTTTCAAGAGTATCAAAAAGAGCAAGAGAGTAATTTTCAAAAAAAAATAGACTCTTTTAATGCACAAAAAAATAGAGATTTAAACTCTTTTAATCTTTATAAAGAAAACTCTCTTAAAGAGTTTGAAGAGTATAAAAAGGCTCAACAAGAAGCTTTTGATGAGTTTAAAAACGAAGCATCAAAACTTTGGGAAGTTGCAAAAATGCCAACTGCAAAATCTTTAGTAAATTATACAGATGATAAAAAAACTAGAGGTGAAATAGATTTTGAAAATGAAAGAATTGTTGTTGAAACAATAGCAAGCTCTTATGAAGAGGCTAGTAAAAATTTAAAAAAAGAGTTAGCTCTTCTTGCAAGTATTGATACAGATGAGTTTAATCGTATAGATCCATTTGAAAAAAAACTATCAAATATAAAACCAAAAAGTAGTATTGTAAGCTCATCTTTAAAAAATGAGTCTATTTTATCAAATGTTATATTTGGTAAAAAACCAACAAATAAAGAGTTAAATATATATACGAATAAAAATATAAACAATCAAACAATAAAGGTACGAAATAATCCAAAAGTACCAAATCAAAAAGTTTATAGTGTAGTTGTAGCAATGCCAAGCGATGCCATGGTTAAAAAATCAAAAGAGTATGAAAGTGAAGTTACAAAACAGGGAAAAATACGAGAGATTCCAAAAAGTTTAATATTTGCAATTATGCACTCTGAAAGTAGTTTTAATCCAAAAGCAAGATCACATATCCCAGCTTTTGGTCTTATGCAAATAGTTCCAAGCTCTGCTGGAAGAGATGTTTATAATTTCTTATATAAAGAGGAAAAACTTGTAAGCGATACATATCTTTATAACTCAACAAACAATATAACAATGGGAACAGCATATTTACATATGTTATATTATAAATATCTATCAAGAATAACAAATGATGAAAGTCGTTTATATTGTGCAATTGCAGCTTATAATACAGGAGCTGGAAATGTTGCTAGAACTTTTTCAAAAACAACAAATATGGCAAATGCAGCACCAATAATAAACTCAATGACTCCAAAACAGGTCTATAATAAACTCTTAAAAGATTTACCTTATGATGAGACTAAAAACTATCTACAAAAAGTAACTGCTAGAATGCACTCTTATTCAGAAATTTATGGTAAGAACTAGATATCTCTAGCTCTTAGCCTCTTTTTTACTCTTCTTAGCTTTTTGTCTATTCTCTTTAAAGTTCATATAGTACTCTATTTCACTTGGTGTTAAAATTTTTATTGTATTTGTACTTCCTGGAAGTCCAACTGGATATCCAACTGTACATATATATAATCCTTGTTTATTTAAAACACCATTTTTCTCCAATGTTCTTAACATATTTTGAATCATTTTAGATGCCTGTGCTTCTTTAATTACAGCAACTGGTTCAACTCCCCAAATTGCAGTTAAAAGTGTCAAAGTCTCTTTATTGTGCGTAAATGTATAAAGTGGTGTTTTTGGTCTATATCTTGACATCTTTCTAGCAGAGTTTCCTGTACTTGTTAAAGATAAAATTCCACAAGCATTTAAGTCATCAGCAAGTTTTGTAACTGTTGCTTGAATCACATCAAACTCATCTAAATATGGCAAAGAGTCTCTTTTTGTATGGTCATAAATTTTTTCTGTTTGGCTAATAATATTTTGCATAGTCTCAACAACATTTGTTGGATTATCTCCAACAGCACTCTCTTCAGAAAGCATTACAATATCAGTTCCATCTAAAACAGCATTTGCAACATCTGAGATTTCAGCTCTTGTTGCTCTTTCATTCTGAGTCATAGATAGAAGCATTTGAGTTGCAGTAATTACAGGGATTCCTCTTTCATTTGATTTTTTAATCAACATTTTTTGAATAGTAGGAACATCATAATAAGGAACTTCAATTCCTAAATCTCCCCTTGCAACCATTATTCCATCACTATTATCCATAATTTCATCTATATTTGAAACAGCATCAAACTTCTCAATTTTTGCTATTAATTTTCCATTATAACTTCCTAGAAGCTTTCTTGCTCTTTTCATATCATTTGCATTTTGAACAAAAGAGATTGCAAAATAGTCAACTCTATTTTTAACTCCCCATGCAATATCAGCTTCATCTTTTTTTGTAATAACTTCAATATTTATAACAGTATTTGGAAAATTAACACCCTTTCTTGAACTTAATGTTCCAAAGTTTTCGATTTGAGCAACAACCTTTGGTTTAGTCTCAATAACTTTTGCTTTTATAACTCCATCATATAAATAGATATACTCATCTTTTTTTATTTTCTCTAAAATATATGGATAATTAATAGATACAACATACTCATTTTCAGATTTTTTATATCCAACAATCTCCTCTTTTTCAAAAGTTATAGTATCTTTACTCTTTAAGTTAAACGGCTCTTTTAGCTCTCCAACTCTTATTTTTGGTCCAGAAATATCTTGTAAAATTCCTACAATTTTATTTTTATTTTTCATTGCAGTTCTAATATTATCAATTGTCTCTTGATGATACTCATGACTACCATGTGAAAAATTCAGTCTAAACATATTAGCACCAGCATCAATTAATCTTTCAATCATCTCTAAACTATTGCTTGCAGGTCCTAAAGTTGCTAAAATTTTTGTCTTTTTTTGCATTTAATCTCCTTTAAATATGAGATTATACTCTTTTATTTGTTACTCTTTAGTTACAGATGGTGTAAACCAACTATTAAGAAGTTTATAAGTATAATTTCTTCCCATTTTTTAAAGGAAGAGAGTTTGGAAGTAATAATAAACGGTAAATTACAAAAAATAGAGAGTAATTTAACACTAGAAGAGATAATAAAAAATTTAAAAAATATTGATGAAATTATGGCTTGTGCAGTTAATATGGATATTGTAAAAAGAGATGAATGGTGCAATTATATACCACAAAAAAATGATACTATTGAACTTTTAACTTTCGCTACAGGTGCATAAATATGAGTAGAGCTAAGGGAGATTTTGCAGAAGAAAGAGCAGTTTTTTTTCTGCAAGAGCTTGGCTTTACAGTTGTAGAAACAAATTTTTATGCAAAAAAAATAGGTGAAATTGATATTATTGCAATAAAAGATGGTGTTTATCACTTTTGTGAAGTAAAATCAGGTGAAGATTATGAAACTGCAATATCAAATCTAACAAATTCTAAGTTATCAAAAGTAAAAAGAAGTGCTCTTTACTATTTACAAATTAAAAATTTAGATGTTAATTTTTGTATTGATGCAATAGTTGTAAATGAAGATAGAATAGAGTTTTTAGAGAATATAACTTTATAAAAATAGCCAAAGATGAAGGTCGCAAAAACATCTTTGGCTTGTTTTAGTGTACTTTGAAATACAAAAAAGATTTTACAATCTTGTAATAGCAAAAAACTAGCATTTTAAAAATTTAATCAATTTTTAGCTATTATATCTATTAATTAATGGAGTGAATTTGTATAAAAAAGAGCTTGAAGCAATAGAAAAAGCAAATAGAACAAGAAATAGAGTTCTATTTAATAATCAATTATTAGATTTAGCATCAAACGACTATTTAGGATTAGCAAAAAATAGAAAACTTTTTGAAAAAGCATATAAAAGAGTTTTAAAAAACAACTATTTTGCACCAAAAGCATCAATGCTTGTAAATGGTTATTCAAAAATTCATAAAGATTTTGAAAAAAAACTCTCTTTTGCAAATGGTTTTGAAGATGCAATTATTGTTGGAAGTGGTTTTTTAGCAAATATCTCTTTGCTAGAAGCGCTGGTTCGAAAAGGTGATATGCTCTTTATTGATGAAGAGTATCATGCAAGTGGTATTTTAGCCTCAAAACTTTTAGATAAAAATCAAGTAGTTACATTTTTGCATAATGATGAGAAAGATTTAGAAAATAAAATTTTATCATCAAATAACAGTGGAAGAAAGATTATTGCAATAGAGGGTGTTTACTCTATGAGTGGTAATTTAGCAAAAAAAGAGATTTTTGAAATAGCCAATAAATATAACGCTATTTTAGTAGTAGATGAAGCTCATAGTTCTGGAGTAATTGGGGATAATCTTTTAGGAGTTTTTGATTTTTATAATATAAAAATTGAAAAAAATCATATAAAAATGGGGACTTTAGGAAAAGCTTACGGCTCTTATGGAGCATATATATTAGCCTCAAAAGATATCATAAAATTTTTAGAAAATAGAGCAAAACCGATTATATATTCAACAGCTCCTTCACTTTTTGACACAGCCCTTGGATTGGAATCTTTAAAATATATTTTAAATAACAAGCAAAAACTAAAACAAAAAATTAATAAAAACTTAAGTATAATCCAAAGCTATTTAGGAATAGATTCAAAATCACTTATTATTCCAATATTAGTAAATGATAATAAAAAAGTTTTAAAGATCCAAAAGAGCTTAAAAGAGAGTGGATTTTTAGTTGGAGCAATAAGGCAACCAACAGTTAAAAGTGCTATTATTAGACTTATTGCAAAAATCGATATTAGTAACAATAAGTTAAAAAGCGTTTGTAAATTGATAAAGGAATTAAATGCAGATAAATGATTTAATAAAGGGTAATAAAAAATTTAGAGAAGTTAGATTTTCTAAATACGAAGCAGATTTAAAACAACTTGCAGACACAGGACAGCATCCAGAGATTTTATTTATTGGTTGTAGCGATAGTAGAGTGACACCTGATTTGGTTCTTGATACAAAACCAGGTGATATGTTTATTTTAAGAAATGTTGGAAATTTTGTGCCACCTTATAATCCTGATGAAGATTTTCATGGAACAAGTGCTGTTATTGAATATGCTGTAAATATTTTAAATGTAAAACATATTATAGTTTGTGGACACTCTCATTGTGGAGCTTGTAAGAGTCTATACCAAGATTTAGGAGATTCTCCTGATTTAGTAAATATTAAAAAGTGGTTAGAGCTTGGAAAAAAAGCTAAAGAGTACACACTTTTAGCAACTTTAAACAAAAATGATAAAGAACAAATTTACAGAACAACAGAGAAGGTTTCAATTGTATATCAAATGGAAAACCTTTTAACATTCCCCTATATTGTACAAAAAATAAAAGAGGGAAAAGTTCAAATTCATGGTTGGTATTACAAAATTGAAGATGGTAATATAGAGTATTATGATGGAAATGATTGTTCTTTTAAACCAATACAAGAGTATCAAAATGAATCAACAACAAACTAGAAAACTACCTAAAAAAACTGTAATAACTATATCAATTATAGTTATTCTTGGAATTTTAACTTTTGTAACTCTTCAAACTCTAAAAGTTGAAAAATTTAGTGAAGTTTTATTTGAACTTGATCATAAAAATATAAAAAATCTAAAAGTTGTAAATAAACAAAGCGTTGAAGATATGCAAACAAAGTTTAAAACTACTGTTTATAAAGTTGTTTTTGATGATTTAGATTTAAATAAAAACTGTATTGGTTTTATTTATAGAGATAAAAATGGAAACTATATCAAAGATATAGATTGTAAGTAGGAAATTATGACTTTAGAAGAGAAATTAGAGAAAAATATTAGATTAGATTTTGAAGATGGGGTAAAACTTTATGATTTGGATGTTATTACTTTAGGGTATTATGCAAATAAAATAAGAGAGCAAAAACATCAAAAAAAGACATATTTTAATATAAATAGGCACATTAACCCAACAAATATCTGTAAAGATGTTTGTCAATTTTGTGCATATAGTGCTACAAGAAAAAATCCAAATCAATATACTCTAACTCATGAAGAGATGATACAAACTGTTAGAGACTCATCAAAAAATGGAATTAAAGAGGTTCATATAGTTTCAGCGCACAATCCTCACACTGGACTACAGTGGTACATGGATATTTTTAAAAAAATAAAAAAAGAGTTTCCATCAATTCACATAAAAGCCTTAACAGCAGCTGAAATTCATTTTTTAAGTAGTGAATACAACTTAAGCTATGAAGAGCTTATTGATACTATGATTCAAAGTGGTGTTGACTCTATGCCAGGTGGTGGAGCTGAAATTTTTGATGAGAAGATTAGAAAAAGAATTTGTGGTGGAAAGGTTAGTAGTGAAGATTGGTTGAAAATTCATGAACTTTGGCACAAAAGAGGTAAAAAAAGTAATGCAACAATGCTTTTTGGACATATAGAATCTAAAGAGCATAGAGTTGACCATATTTTAAGATTAAGAGAGCTTCAAGACAAAACAGGTGGTTTTAATGCATTTATTCCTCTTGTATTTCAAACAGAAAATAACTACTTAAAAGTAAAAGAACCAATAACTGCAAATGAGATTTTAAAAACCTATGCAATATCAAGACTACTTCTTGATAATATTCCAAATATAAAAGCATATTGGGCAACTTCAACAGTAAAATTAGCACTTATTGCTCAAGAGTTTGGTGCAAATGATGTTGATGGAACTATTGAAAAAGAGTCAATTCAAAGTGCAGCTGGAGCTGCTAGTAAAAATGGGGTTTGTGTAGGTGAATTTATTGATTTAATCAAAAACTCTGGATTTATACCTGTTGAAAGAGATAGTATCTACAACGAATTAAAAGTATATTAAAAGAGAAGATTAAAATTTAATCTCTCTTTTGAAAATAGTCTAAATAAAATTTAATCTCTATTCCATCTTCTTGATTATTTTGCATAAGAATAGGAAAACTTAAGTTTATAGAGTACAACTCTTCATTTAACTTAGCTATTAAATCAAAGAACTCTTGAGGATTTGAATTATTAATTTTCGCACTAAATGTTAACTTATTTAACTCATCTACTCTCTCTTGTTTTACAAAAACTATCTCACTATTTTGAGTTAAAAGTATTTGTAGATGCTCTTTTATCTCATCAATTGTAAATATATCATCACTCATATACTCTATTTTTATAGATTTTTTCATAGAATCTAAAGAGTCTATTTCATTTTCAAAGCTCAAATTTACACTAAAATCCTCAGGATTATTATCTAGCTTATTCATTTTATAATTTTTATAAATTCCACTAAGTGAACTTGTAAATAGTTTTAAATTTGTATCATCTTTTACCAAAACTTCAAGCTCTAAACTATTTTTATCTAGTTTCATTGAGTTAATCATCACTTTTTGCGGAACTGTTTGAAATATATTTTGAATCTTTTGAGCAAATAACTCATTTGCTTCTACATGATTTGGAAGATTAATCTCTACTTTTTTCTCTTTTTTAATTAAATCTAGTTGTTGTGCAAGATTAATAAAGTTTATATCTTTGAATACATAATATGCACCATAAATCAAAAATGCAAATAAAAATACTAAAATAATATATCTTGGATCATTTTTTACTTTTTTAGCTCTTGGTTTTACAAAACTATTAACTCCTAAATTCTCTTTAGTTAAAATATCTAGCTCTTTATCAATATCAACAGTAAAATCATCAATTTTTAGTTTTAACTCTTGACTTAAACTATTTATCTGCTCTTTTGATAGATTTTTTAATGGTAAAAGCAAAGATATTTTTTGAACAAAAATATCATCTCTTTGTTTGTGAAATGTTAAAAGGACATTTTGTAAAATATTATTTAATTCAAGATAATAAAGCTCATCAAAAAGTTTTTGACCCTCTATATCATTTTCATAAAAATGTGTCTTTTTAACCGTATCAAAACTAAGCAATGGAATAACTTCGTTATAGATAATATTACTATGCTTATCAACTATTAAAATATATGCTCTACTATTATAAATAAATACTATTAGTTCACTTTTTGGTGTATGTCTAATTATATGTTGCTTCATTATGTGAAATGCTGAATATATAAAATCTATTCCACAAGATGCAAAATAGTTTTTAGTCTCAAATAAAGTAGTATCAAGAACAACAATATCATGTCTTAAATCAAAATCAATAATCGTACAATCTTTTACTTTAGCACTTTTTTTAGGAACAATTTTTGTAGTATCACTCAATAATAAAGTGCTTAGATATGACTCCTGCGATGTTTGAATGGAGTTTAATTTTTGTGAAATATTTGAAGGAATTATATCCTCATCTACTAAATATGTAGAGCTTGAAACTTTTATAGGAGTATCTTTTTTAAATTTTTTTTGTTCTATTTTTAGCTGATTGTTTTGCTTTATAAGATTTATAAACAGAGTATCTTTTTTAAACATTTTTATTTCCTAAATTAATCTAAAGAGTGAATTAACATCTTATCTTTTATAACTTTTTTTGCTTCATCTAGCTCCAAATTATCTACACTAAAGGGTTCGCTTATATAAAAATCAATCCTACCAAAAGGTTTTGGAAGAATAAATTTATCCCATGAGTTAAATTGCCAATACTTTGTAGGAATTGCATTAAAACATCTAATCTTTTTTCCACTTTTTTGTGCAATCGCAACAATACCATCTGCAATACTGTACCTAGGACCTCTTGGACCATCAGGAGTAATTGCTATATCATTTCCAATTCTTAACTCTTTTAATGCAGAAATCATAACTTTAGCTGCACCTTTTGAAGATGATCCTCTAATAGAACCTATATTAAAGTTTTCAACCAATTTAGAAATAATTTCACCATCTCTATTTTCACTAATCATAGCCTTTACAATACCATTTTTTTTAAATGCAAAGTAATTATATGGTTGTGACATCAAATCTGCATGCCACATTGAAATTATAAAAGGTTCTTTATCATCATTTGGATGGTGATAAACTTTTTTGTTTGTAGCATATATAAACTTTACTAAATAATATAAAATTTTAGGAGCAAATCTTTTTTTAAATTTTTTCCACATTATGCTACAACTTCTCCTTTTAGTGATGTTCTTGTTGCTTCTGTTATTTTTACATCTACAAATTTTCCAAGCAACTCATCACTTCCTTTTGCAAATACTAAATAGTAATTATCTGTATATCCACTTACTTCACCATTTGGTTTTAGACTCTCAATTAAAACATTTACAGTCTCTCCAACCATTTTTGGCATAGTTTGTTCTAAATGTCTTTTATGAAGCTCTATTAACTCTTCAAGTCTTGCACTTCCAACCTCATCAGAAACTTCAATATCTTTTAAAGCAAGTGCTTTTGTATTTGGTCTTGCTGAGTATTTAAAGTTAAATATTTGATCAAATTTAACTTGATTTACAACATCAATAGTATCACTAAAATCCTCATCACTCTCACCTGGAAAAGCGACAATAATATCTGTTGTAATTCTAAGTTCTGGAATAAGCTCTCTTAATCTAAATGCTCTATTTAAAAACCACTCTTTTGTATATCCTCTTTTCATAGCTTTTAAAATAGAGTTTGAACCACTTTGAAGTGGCATATGAATACATTTTGAAATTTTAGGATTTTTTGCAAACTCCTCTATAAACTCATCATCCATATGTAGTGGATGAGGAGATGTAAATCTTATTCTTTTAAGTTTCTCTATTTTTGATATATCTTGAAGAAGTTTTGTAAAACTATATTTATCTGAGCTATTACTAAATCTTTTTCCATAAGAGTTTACATTTTGTCCCAAAAGCATAACTTCAACAGCACCATTATCAACAGCTTTTTGTATTTGTGAAACTATCATAAAAGGAGGAATAGATATCTCTTCTCCTCTTGTGCTTGGAACTATACAATATGTACACTCTTTGTCACAACCAACAGATATATTAACACTTGTTCTATAATTATTTGTTTTTGGTGTTGCAAAATCATATTGTGAATCATCATTTTCAATACTAATTTCAACGGCACCTTTTATATCAACTACATCTTTTATTTTTGATATATTTCTAGCTCCTAATACAAAATCTACATATGGTGCTCTTTTTATTATATCTTGACCTAAATGCGATGCAGTACATCCACAAACTCCAATTTTAGCACCCTCTTTTTTCTTTTTATTAAATTGTCCAATTTCAGAAAAAAGTTTTTGAACAGGTTTTTCTCTAACAGAGCAAGTGTTTATGATTATTAAATCTGCATCTTCAATATTTTGTGTAGCTGTATAACCTTTATGTTTTTCAAGTTCAGCTTGTATATGTTTACTATCGGTGTCATTCATTTGACACCCTAAAGTTTGTATAAATAGTTTTTTACTCATATTTTATATACTCAAAAAATTAAAGAGCATGAACCTCATACATATACTCATCATCTGCTAAACCATACTTTATCTCTCTAAAGTAGATATTAAAACCCTCTTTTTCTAAAGATTCAACTAAAGCCATCATATCTTTGTGTGAGTTGTCTCTATCAAAATAAAAAATCTTCTGAGCCTCTTTTTTTAGTTCATCTTTAATCTTATCTAATTGAACTTTTTTTGGCTTCTCATTTAATTCATTTCTAGCAAGTAGTAATTCCATTTATTAAACCTTTTTTTTATAATTAATCGGACATTTTATTCAAAAATTGCTTTAATTTCTATAAAAGGTAAATTAGATATACTATTGCTCTAAAACTTGCATTGAAAATCAAACTCACCATTTCAATGTTAAAAACAAATAAAGGTACATTTATGGATAAAATAATTGATATTTTAGACTCTATTGCTTATGAAAAGGGTCTTAAAATTACTGATGTAGAAGCAGCTTTAAAAGAGGCTTTAATAAAAACTGCTCAAAAGATGGTTGACCACTCTTTGATATTTGATGCAAAAATAGATAGAGCAAATAAAAAATTAATTCTTTTTCAAAAAATTGAAGTGGTTGCAAATGATGACAAGAAGCTTCAAGATGGTTGTGTTGATAGTGAAGGAAAACCTTTAAATAAAGAGAATTTTATATCAATAGATGAAGCTAAAGCTATAAATAGTGACTTAGAACTTGGAGATTTTTTAAGCTATGAATTAGAGTTTGAAAATATGGGAAGAAATGCAGCTGTTATTCTTTCAAGCAATTTTGAATATAGACTTCAAAGATTTATTGAAGAAAATATTATGGCAAAATATAAAGAAAAAGTAGGAAAAACTGTATCTGCTGTAGTTACAAGAGTTGATAAAGCTGATAATACTTTTATTGAAATTGGTGAAATCAAAGGTATCTTACAAAGAAAAAATAGAATAAAAGGTGAAAAATTTAAAGTAGGAGATACTTTAAAAGCTGTTGTAAGAGGTGTAAATATTGATAAAAACTTAGGTTTAATAGTTGATTTATCACGAACTAGTCCTAAATTTTTAGAAAATCTATTAACAGTTGAAGTTCCTGAGCTTAAAGATGAAAAAATTATAATAGAGGCAAGTGCTAGAATTCCAGGAACTAGATCTAAAATTGCGCTTAACTCTTTAAGTCCTACAATTGATGCTATTGGTGCTGTTGTTGGAGTAAAAGGGGTTAGAATAAACTCTGTTTCAAAAGAGCTAAATGGAGAAAATATTGATTGTATTGAGTATTCAAGTACACCTGAAATATTTATTGCAAGAGCTTTAAGTCCAGCAATTGTAAATAGTGTAGTTGTTGAAACTGAGCCTAAAAATGGTGAAAAAGGTAAAGCTATTGTAACAATAAATAGTGAACAAAAATCAAAAGCAATTGGAAAAGAGGGACTTAATATTAGATTAGCTTCTATGCTTACAAAATATGATATTGAGATTAAAGAGGTTGGTAGTACAAACATAAATTTAAATGATAATGAGACAAAAAAAGAAGAGACAAAATCTGATGTTTCATCACTAGAGGCACTATTTAAATAGTATGGAAAAGATATTTTTATTTGATTCATCAAAAAAAGAAAAAGTTGAATTTAAATCAATAAAAGATGGTATTGTAAAAATATATGTTTGTGGTCCAACTGTTTATGACAACTCTCATCTAGGACATGCTAGAAGTGCTATTGCTTTTGATCTTCTTCATAGAGTTTTAAAACTAAACGGATATGAAGTTATTATGACAAAGAATTTTACTGATATTGATGATAAAATTATCAAAAAAATGAATCAAAGTGGTAAAAGTCTAGAAGATATTACAAGTTTTTATATAGATTTATATAAAAAAGATATGGAAGCTTTAAATGTTTTACCAAACTCATTAGAACCAAAAGCCACTTTAAATCTTGAAGCCATGAAGAATATGATTGAAAATTTAATCAAAAAAGATATTGCATATAAAACACAAACTAGTGTATATTTCGATGTTTCAAAAGATAAATTATATGGTAGTTTATCAAATAAAATAAGTGAAGATTCAAAAGCCAGAGTTGAAGGTGATATTGAAAAAAGAAATAGTGCAGACTTTGCACTTTGGAAGTTTGAAAAAAGTGATGATGTAGCATTTGAATCAAGCTTTGGTAAAGGAAGACCTGGTTGGCATATAGAGTGTAGTGCTATGATTAAAAAACATCTAGCTTATAGTGATGAACCATATCAAATAGATATTCACTGTGGAGGAGCTGATTTACTATTTCCTCACCATGAAAATGAGGCTAGTCAAACAAGATGCGATAGTGGACAAAATCTAGCTAAGTATTGGCTTCATAATGGTTTTGTAAATATAAATGGTGAAAAAATGAGTAAATCTTTAGGAAACTCATTTTTCTTAAAAGATGTTTTAAAACCTTATAGCGCAGAGGTTGTAAGATACTATTTGTTAAGTGCAAAATATCAAGCTGATATAAACTTTAATGAAGAGGATTTAATAACTTCTAAAAGAAGATTAGACAAGCTTTATAGATTAAAAAAGAGAGTTTATGGTATTGAATCAAAACTACAAGATAAAAATTTTGAAAATAGTTTATTAAAAGCTTTAAATGATGATATTAATACTCCAGTTGCATTGTCTATTATTGATGAATTTATAAATAACTCAAATGATAAATTAGATTTAAATCCTAAAGATAAAAATCTAAAACAAACTATTGTTTCAAATATAGCTTATATTGAAAAAGCTTTAGGAATTGGTGGAAGTGATGCTTTTGCTTATTTTCAATTTGGAGTTGATGAAGAGTTAAAAAATCAAATAGAAACTCTTTTAAAAGAAAGAGCTGAAGCTAAAACAAATAAAGATTTTATAAAAGCTGATGCAATAAGAGATGAGTTAAATAGAGTTGGAATATCTATTATGGATAATATAAACGGAACTGTTTGGGAAAAATTATAAGATTTTAAAAAAATTTTAATTTAAAAGTTTAAGCTTAACAAACGAAACTTTTGTTTCGTTTGTAATCATTTATTATAAAAATGATTTTGAGTAAGCTGTATCTGTAAGATTTTGAGTATCTACAACATAAGGAACAAGTGCCATATGTCTTGCTCTTTTAATTGCTTTTTCTACCATTTCTTGAGCATTTTTAGAGTTTCCTGTAAGTCTTCTTGGCATAATTTTACCTCTTTCACTCATAGAAATTTTTAAAAGCTCGATGTTTTTATAATCAATAAAATCAACTTTCATCTCTGTATATTTACAAGATTTTTTTCCATATTTTCTTTTTTCTGACATATTATCTCCTTTTTCTAAAACGGTATTTCGTCATCAATATCAATTTCAGGAATATTTGAAGCCTTATTTGGCTTCATAGCTCCACCACCATAGTTATTATAAGAAGGTTGTTCATAATCTTTAGGTGCTTGTACACCATAGTTGTTTTGGTTTGAATTACCATAAGATTGAGACTGGTTGTTATATCCAGAGCCTTCATTTGAACCCTTACTATCTAGCATCTTCATCTCATCAACCCTTAAAGTGTGTCTATTTTTAGTAGATCCATCTTGAGCTGTCCAAGATTCATAAACTAGTCTTCCTTCAAGTAAAACTTTTGAACCTTTTCTTAAGTACTGATTAGCAACTTCTGCAATTCTGCCAAAAATATTAAACTCCAAAAAGCATACTTCCTCTTTTTGCTCTCCTGTTTGTGCTTTATATTTGTATGAAGTTGCAATAGAACTTCTAGCAACTGCCGCACCACTTGGAAGATATTTAAGTTCAATATCTCTTGTAAGATTTCCTACCATTATTACTTTATTGTACATAAAAGGCTCCTTGTTTTAAGATTATTTTGCTGCTTTTTTAAGAGCGTCGTCGCTCATTTTTGTCCAAGAAGCAATCTCTTTTTTACTCTCATATTTAATAAAAATAAATCTCATTAAGTTTTCATTATTTTTATAATTTCTCTCGATTTCTGCAAGTGAAGCAGCTGGAGCTTTAAAATAGATTACATAGTAGTAACCTCTTTTTTGTTTAGCTATTTCATAAGCCAACTCTTTAACACCAATATTATCTGTAGAAACAATTTCTGCACCATTTTTTTCAAATAGAGCTTTAATTCCTTCAAGCTGTGCTACAGTCTCTTCTTCAGTTAATGTAGGCTTTAAAATAAACATTGTTTCATAATGTTTTAATTTAGACATTCGTTCTCCTTTTAGATTCTGCCGATTTTCTTTACACTTCCTAGACCTATCAGCAAGGATTATTTTTTTGTAAAGTGTGAGATTTTATCTAAATAAAGCTGTAAATTTTCTTATACTTGATTGTAAAAACAAAGATGGATTTGAAATTCTTTTAGAATTTTTTAGGTCAAGTTCTAAATTTAATAAAAAATCATATATTTTTAAGAATTTTTTAGGATTTGTGTTTATTGCAAGTCTTGCTTTTTTTTCCCAAATATCTTTTGGAGGATTAAATCCTAATATCTCAATAGCATTTGGCGCTCCAAAGCTTCTAGCATAAGAGCTTATTAAAAAAAGTTGATGAACAAATTGAGTAATTTGATTTACAATAAAAACACTATCCATCCCCTCTTCTAAAAGTAGATCTAAATCAGAGGTTACATCTTTGAAGCTTAAAAGTTCATGTAAAAAATTATCAAAGTTTACAAGCCCAAGTCCAAAACAGTGAATATCAACATCTTTTGAAGTTATTTTATCATTTAATATTTTTAATTTATTCAAATCATTTACACAAAGATTTAAATCACCTTTATGCATAAAAAATAGATGATTTAATGCACTTTTTTCAAAATCAAGTCCAATAATTTTTGCTTCATTCTCTAAATATGTTATTGCTTCGCTATCTTTTAAAGGAAAAAATCTAACAAAAGCTGAATTGGTTTTAGTATTAAAACTACTCTCCATAGATTTAAAATCAGCATCATCTCCAAAACATGCAACTATTAATGTACTATCTTGATTTGTACTTGCAGCTAAAACCAATGCATCTAACTCTTTTTTAGGAATTTTTTTTGCTATTTTTAGTAAGACTATATTTGATGATGAAAAAAGTGATGATTGAAGAAGTCTATTTTGAATATATTTAAAATTGTACTCATCATAATATATTTTTTCAATATCCTCATTTTTTGCAACTATTTTTGCAATAATAGACGAATAAAACTCCACCATAAATGTAGATTGTCCATAAAACATATATGAGCTAAATTTTTTGCCACTTTTTAAATATTTATCAAATTCACTTTTATACATAAATAAAATAGTATCCTAAGTTTACTTTCAATATAATTTTTTCTATTCTAACAAAAGGGGTCATAAATGTATAAAATTGTTTTACCAATTTTAGGATTTGAGAATAACGAAAAACTGGATATAGAAAAAATTGATGAATATTTTTCTTATTTGAAATTTGAAGATGGTTCAAAAATTTCTATTGTAAACATCAATATATTAAGTAGAGTATCTTTTGATTTTGAAATTGATCAAATATCTTTAGATAAATTAAAGATTAAAACAAAAGATGATTTTTCTACATATTTTGTTTTAGTATCACAAAATCCAGTTGAACACTCAATTATAAATCTTGTTGCTCCTATTTTTGTAAATGAAAAAGAGAGACTTGTTGGTCAATATGTTACAAGCGAAAAAGTTGAACCTTATTTAGCATCTTTAAATAAGTGTATAAACTTATAATATTTTAGCAACTATTAATTTAGTTGCTAAATCACTTGATACTATTTTAACTTTATGTTTTGAAAAAAGTTTTTGACCTTTATAGTTCTCTAAAACTACTTTTAATCCGATTATCTTATCATAACAAACAGCTTTAGCTCTTTCTGTATCAACTATTTTTACTTTAATTTCACTATCAATATTATCATATGCCCATCTTGCATATTTTCTATCTTCAAAATCCCAAACAAGTTTATCTATTTTTCTCTCTTGTTCTGATATATGAGTACAAATATCATCTATATTTTTTGGTAACTTTTTGGTTTTTAAAATACGATGAAGAACTAAATCTGAATATCTTCTAATAGGACTTGTAAAGTGAGAGTATGATTTAAATCCTAAACCAAAGTGACCTAAGTTTTTTGAACTATATTTTGCTTGAGTAAGACTTTGAATAATAAGCTCATCAACTTCATCTCTAATTAGTGCCCTACTTGATTCTTCTTGAATATGAGTAATAGTTTTGTGAACATTTTCTTGAAGTTTTACTTTTACTCCTAAAATATTTACATCATCAACTAGCTTTGATAAAGCTTTAAAATTTGGCTCTTCATGAATCCTAAATATTCCTAAATTTCCAACTTTTTTACTAGCTTCAATATTTGCTAATAACATACACTCCTCTATTAATTGATGAGATGGTGTAGAGTTTTCAACTTCAATTGAATCTAATAAATAGTTTTTTAATTTTAATCTATTCTCAATAGTTCTAAAGTCATAACCTATTTTTAATCTATCTGCTCTAAACTTTTTTGTAATTTTATATAAAGGTAGTAAATAATCAAAAATCTCTTTTTCTAAACTATTATATAAATCAAATTTACCTTCTAAAACTCTATCAATTCTACCATAAGAGAAATTTCTATGATTTTTTATAATTGCTGTAAAAAGTTCACTCTTTTCAACTCTTAACTTTTTTAAATCTAGTTTTAATTTAAAAACATAGGCATATCTATCTTGTCCCTCTTTAAGTGAACATAAATTTTCACTCAATGTTGCTGGTAACATTGGCAAAGTTCTACTTGGCAGATATATAGTAGATGATTTTTTAAAAGCTAAATTATCTAAAGGACTACCCTCTTTTACAAAATATGAGACATCTGCAATTGCTACAAAAAGTGTGCTATTTTTCTCATCAAAATATATAGCATCATCATGATCTTTTGCACTATTTGGGTCTATTGTACAAAATGGCAATTCTCTTAAATCAACTCTTTGTTCTATATCTTCAATAAAATCATCAGCTTCAACTCTTTGTTTATCTCTATAAAGTTCTTCATGTAGATATAAAGAGATAAACTCATCTATTTTTGCATCATTTAAATTTCCAATAAACTCAATCTCTTCAAACTCTTTATTATCTACTATCAAAACATCACTCTGTTTATACTTTGAAGCTTTAGAACTATTTAAAAAGATATTCTCTTTTAAAGTAACAAATGTTTTATCTTTAACATAGACTAAAATTTCTGCTTTTTTACCATCTAATACTTTTTCAATTTTTGCTTTTATTTTACTTCTTGGATTAAATATACGCTTTGCTAATACTAAATCATTGTTAAATGCGCCATTTAAACTATCTAACTCCAATTTTATATTTTTTATTGGATTAGTTAAATCCTCTAATATTGCAAAATTCTTCTCTATTTTTAAAATTCCAATCTTATATTTAGAATTTATCTCATATCTATTATCATTTTTTATAACTATTTTATCTTTAATATACTTTTCTAAAATTTCTAATTCACTATTTTGAAACTCAAAAATCTCTTTTTCTATTTTTATAAATATCTCTTTTAACAACTCAAATCCTTTTTTAATTCTATCATTATATTATATTTAGTTAAGGTTTTGTATAATCTTACAAAATTTTCAAAAATAGAGGACTAGAAATGGCAGTAAATGTATTTTACGACAAAGATTGTAATATTGAGTTAATAAAATCAAAAAAAGTTGCGATGATTGGATTTGGATCACAAGGTCATGCACACGCTGAAAACTTAAGAGATAGCGGTGTTGAAGTTGTTGTTGGATTAAGAGAAGGTGGATCTTCTTGGAATAAAGCTGTTGCTAAAGGTTTTAAAGTTTTAACAGTAGCTGAAGCTACAAAAATTGCTGATGTTGTAATGATTTTATTACCAGATGAGAGTCAATCTGAGATTTACGAAAAAGAGATTAAACCAAATTTAAAAGCTGGTGCTTATTTAGCATTTGGACACGGATTTAATATTCACTATAAAAGAATTATCCCATCTGCAAACATGAATATCATGATGATTGCACCAAAAGCTCCAGGACATACAGTTAGAAGTGAGTTTGTTAAAGGTGGAGGAATTCCAGATTTAATCGCAGTTCATCAAGATGCATCTGGTGATACAAAACAAGTTGCTCTTGCTTATGCTAGCGCAATTGGTGGAGGAAGAACTGGAATTATTGAAACTACTTTCAAAGATGAGACTGAAACAGACCTATTTGGTGAGCAAGCTGTTCTTTGTGGTGGAGCAACTGCTTTAGTTCAAGCTGGATTTGAAGTATTAACAGAGGCTGGTTATGAGCCAGAAATGGCATACTTTGAGTGTTTACATGAGTTAAAACTAATTGTTGACTTAATGTATGAAGGTGGAATTGCTGATATGAGATACTCTATTTCAAATACAGCTGAATATGGAGATTATGTTTCTGGTCCTAGAGTTATCAATGATGAGTCTAAAAAAGCTATGAGACAAATTCTTAAAGAGATTCAAAATGGTGTATTTGCTAAAGATTTCATACTTGAAGGACAAGCTGGATATCCAAGAATGAATGCTGAAAGAGCAAATACAAGAGCCTCTTTACTTGAGCAAACGGGTGTAAAACTTAGAAATATGATGCCATGGATTGCATCTAAAAAAATAGTAAATCAAGAGACTAACTAATTATTTTAAGAGGTTATCCTCTTAAAATAAAGCTTTATAATGAATAAAAACAATCAAAAAACAAAAAACAATTCAACTAAAAAAAGAACTAAAACAGCTAGAAAAAGTGCTGTTGTTAAAAGAAATGTAACTAGAAAAGTATTAGCTAGAAACTTTTTAGTAGCTCTTTTTTTAATTGTAATTTTGCTATCTTTTTCATATTTCTTATTAAATAAAAGTCTTGAAAAATCAGTAGTTATTGATACTCCTAAAGTATTACAAGATAAAAAAGAGTATTCAAATGACGAGGTTATGAATGAGATTTTAGAGACAAAAGGTTTAAAAGATGATGTTTTACTCTTTGAAAAATCTTTACAGATACAAGAGAAAAAAGAGAAAAATTTATATGAAGAACCTATAATTGAAACACAAGAAGAGATAATAGAAAAAAAAGATATTAGAAAAAGTGATGACAAAGGTATAGTTACAAAAAAAGATAAATTTATTCCAAGTAAAAACAGTAAAGCTAAAATTGTAATTGTAATAGATGATGTTGTAAGTCAAACTCATATAAATAAGATTTTAGATATAGGTTATCCAATAACTATGTCATTTCTACCACCAACACCAATGCATATAAACTCTGCAAAAATTGTATCAAAATTAGATTTTTATATGATACATTTCCCACTTCAAGCTTCAAGTGCATTTAAAAGTGTAGAGATAAAGACATTAAATATTGATGATACTTATAAAAAAATTGAGTCTAGAGTAAAAGAGTTAAGAAAACTATTTCCAAATGCAATTTATACAAATAACCATACAGGTTCTGTTTTTACAGAGAATTATGAAGCTATGGATAGACTATTTCGTGCATTAAAAAAATATAATTTTATATTTGTTGATAGTAAAACTTCACCAAACTCTGTTGCAAAAGAGTTAAGTGTAAAATATAAAATGCCATATATTGTAAGAGATACATTTTTGGATAATGAAAGAGACTTTACTAAAATTCAAAATCAACTAAAAGAGGCAATAAAAATAGCAAAAAAACAGGGATTTGCTATTGCTATTGGACACCCTTATGATGTTACTTTTAAGGTATTAAAAGAATCAAAATATCTATTTGAAGATGTTGAACCAATATTTTTAAATCAACTTCCATATTTATAAAATTTTAGTTAAACTTTAAAAAAATTTTAGGAAGTAACTATGATAAATTTAGTTAATTTTAAAATAGATGAATTAAACTTGATGAAAAAATATCCACAAGAGCTATATTACATTGGAAATTTAGAGCTTTTGAAAAAAAGAAAAATTTCAATTGTAGGCACTAGAAGACCAAACTCTTACACCAAAGAGTTTACGCATAAACTATCTTCAAATGTCATTTCTAATAATAAATGGAACTAAACAAGAATAAATAGAACTATTATAATTCAAAATTTTAGATACATAAATAAACAATCAATAAATATATTAAATTTATATGATTATAACTTAAATGTAAGTATGATAAAAGTTTTACATAATGAAATTACATAAATGTTGATATAAAGGGGAAAGCTAATAATGTCAAATGAGAGAATTACGGAAAATTTAGTAAGAGATAGATTAAGAAGTTTAAACTATTATGAACCTGATAATAGTATCACAGTTGAAGAACAAAAATCTGAAGTACAAAAAGTTAAAAAATTATTAGCAAAGTCTAGTAAAAAAGGTTCAGGTAATGGTGGATACCCTGAATTCATTATTACAAATACGCTAGATACTGATTTTATTATAGTTATAGAATGTAAAGCTGATGTTAAAAAACATGAAAGTGATAATAAAGATAAACCAGTAGATTTTGCGGTTGATGGTGTTTTGCATTATGCAAAATTTCTTTCAAAAGAATATACTGTTTTAGCTATTGCAGTAAGTGGTACAACAGAAGATTCTCTAAAAATATCTAATTTCTTAATTCCTTGCGAAAGTAATAATATAAAAGTACTTACTAATGAATCATGTAAAATAGTAGATACTATTGTTACATTTGATGATTATTACAGATTATCAGCTTTTGATCCAGAAGTTGAATCGAAAAGACATCAAGATCTTATTGCATTTGCAAGAAGCTTACATGAATTTATATGGACTAGAGCAAAAATATCAGAAGAAGATAAGCCTTTGTTAGTATCTGGAACATTAATTGCTCTAATGAATAAATCTTTTTCAAAATCTTTTAAAAATTATTCTGCAGAAGATATGCCAGAAGAATGGTTAAGAGCAATCAAAAAAGAATTAGAGAGTGCTGATATACCTCAAGCGAAAAAAGACACTATGTTACAACCTTATGCAAATGTTGCATCTCAACCAAATTTAGGTAAACCAGATTCAAAACTTATAAAACAGTACCCTCAAGGTGTATTATACGAAGTAATAAGAGAAATAAATGATAACGTTTGGCCTTTCATAAGTGTATATCATAATTTTGATGTTGTAGGACATTTTTATGGTGAATTTTTAAAATATACTGGTGGAGATAAAAAAGCATTAGGAATTGTATTAACACCAAGACATGTTACAGAATTATTTTGTGATATAGCTAATGTTAATAAGAATGATAAAGTTTTAGATATTTGTGCGGGTACGGGTGGATTTTTAATATCAGCAATGCAATCAATGCTAAAAACTGCTTTAACTCAAGAAGAGAGGATTGATATTAAAAAAAATAGGCTGATTGGAATAGAAAATAATCCTAAAATGTTTGCTCTAGCAGCATCAAATATGATTTTAAGAGGAGATGGAAAAGCTAATTTACATCAAGGTTCTTGTTTTGATGATGCTATAACAAAATCTATTAAAGAACTCAAACCAACTGTTGGATTTCTAAATCCACCATACTCTCAATCTAAAAGTGATGTAGAATTACATGAATTGTATTTTGTTAAGCATATGTTAGATCAATTAAAAAAAGGTGGAATTGGAGTAGCAATTGTTCCTATGAGTTGTGCTATTAGTCCAAGTCAAGCAAAACAAGATATCTTAAACAAACACACATTAAAAGCTGTTATGAGTATGCCAAATGAACTATTTTATCCTGTAGGTACAATAACTTGTATTGTTGTTTTTGAAGCTCATAAACCTCATTTAGATTCAAAAAAGAAGTCTTGGTTTGGATATTGGAAAGATGATGGATTTGAAAAAACTAAGAATATGGGAAGAATTGATTTAAAGAAAAAATGGGAATCAATAAAAGATAAATGGATAGAAGCTTATAGAAATAATGAAGTGCATGCTGGAGAATCTGTAACTGCATATGTAACAGCAGATGATGAATGGTGTGCAGAAGCTTATATGCAAACAGATTATAGTCAATTATCACAAAAAGAATTTGAAGAAGTTGTAAGAAAATTTGCTATACATAAAATTTTAACAGAGAAATAAAATGACTATTTTAGAAGATATATTTAGTGTTAGATATGGACATTCATTAGATTTAAATAAACTTGAGATTACTGATATTGATGATCCTAATGGTGTAGCTTATGTTTCTAGAAAATCACAAGATAATGGAATCGCAGCTTATGTAAAAAGAATTAATGGTGTAGAAACTGGAAAAGCAGGAGAATTGTCTGTTGCACTAAGTGGTAGTGGTGTATTATCAACATTTATACAAACTAGAGAATTTTATACATCATATCATGTTGCAATTTTAACTCCTAAAATAAAATTATCAAATATTCAAAAATTATTTTACAGTTATGCTATTTTCAAAAATCAATATAAATTTAGTTGGGGTAGACAAGCTAATAGAACTATTAGAAGTATTAAAATTCCAAATATTAATGAAATTCCTAATTTCTTGTATAATATAGATTTAAAAATTGAAGATAATATTAAAATACCACTAGAAAATAAAAAATATAATTTGAATACAGATGATTGGCGTGAATTTATTTTGGATAAAATATTTGATATTAAAAGAGGTACATTTGGTTCTAAGCCTAAAAAAATAGGAAATATACCTTATATTAGTTCAACTTCAAAAGATAATGGGATTAGTGGTTATTGTGATATAGATATAGAAAATATTTATAATACTAACTCAATTACTGTTGCAAACAATGGAAGTGTTGGTGAAGCATTTTTTCATGATTATAATTTTGTTGCATCAAGCGATGTTTCTATATTAAAAAATCCATCAATTAACAAATATAATGCAATGTTTATAATAACCGTGTTAAAACAAGAAAAATTCAAATATCAATATGGAAGAAAATGGGGACTTGAGAGGATGAATAAATCCACAATATCACTTCCTAGTTTTTATAATGAAAAAAATAAGTCTTATGAACCTAATTGGAAATACATGGAAAATTATATAAAATCATTAAGTTTTAGTTCTGCCATTTAAAAAAGAATTCATCTCAAAATTTATCATTTATACTAAAAGTAAAAAGGGGAAACATATATAAAATGAAAATATCAGAAGTCAACATAAAAGGTTTTAGAAACTTTAAAAATGCCAAATTTAAATTTAATAAACATACTGCCCTGATGGGATTTAATGACATTGGTAAAACAAACTTAATATACGCCATTAGATTATTGCTTGATAAAAATATTTCTGAATCTGATATGGAATTGAATGAAGCTGATTTTTTTGCATATGAAAATACAAATAGTATTGAAATCATTATAAAATTTGATGAAGTTACTGAAGATTTTGTTTTATCTAAATTAAGGGAATTTGTGTCGGAAGATGGTATTTTATATTTAAAATATACCATACTAAAAAATGATTCTGAATTCAAATTATTTATTGGTTCATCATTGACTTTACTAGAAGAAATACAAGGAAGATATTATTTAAAAGCATTCAATTTGAAATATGTTGGAAGTTCAAGAAACTTATATTCATTTATCCAAAAAGAAAAAAAACTTTTAATTGATAAAGCTAAAGAGGGGAGGAATAGTAATGATATTGAAAATGATACTGCAATAGAAAATAAAGTAGAAACGAGCCTTAAATCTTTAAATAAAGATGTTAGAAATATTACATATGTAAAAAATGCAACTAATAAAATAAATGATGAATTAAATAAATTATCATTTAAGAATGAATCACAAAAATTAGTCTTGGATATGGCTGGAGATGATATAAACGCTCTTTTAGGAAAGGTAAACTTAGCTGCAGAAACAAATGAAAAATTCTTAACAGTTGGAGGAGATGGAAAACTCAATCAAATATTTTTAGCTTTATGGACTAATAAATATAACAGCGATATAAATGAACTTAATGAAGTATCTTTTTATTGTATAGAAGAACCTGAAGCACACCTACATCCACATCAACAAAGAAAATTATCTGAATATTTAGCTGAAACTCTAAATAATCAAGTAATTATAACCACACACTCTCCACAAATTATTTCAGAATTCAAACCTAATTCAATAATTAAATTATATCAAAAAAATGGGGCTACTTTTGGAGTTAATGACGGATGTAGTAGTGAAATTGAGGATGAATTATTTAATTTTGCACACAGACTAGATATTATTTCAACAGAAGCATTTTATGCAGATCTAGTATTCTTAGTAGAAGGGCAATCAGAAATACTTTTCTATAAAGCTCTTTCTAAAGCAATAGGTATTGATTTAGATAAATTAAATATTAGTATTCTTATGGTCGATGGAGTAGGATTTAAACCGTATATTAAAGTTTTAGAGTTACTTCAAATACCTTGGATAATGAGAACAGATAATGATATTTTTAAATTACCAAAAAATGATAAATATAGATTTGCTGGAATTCAGCGTTGCATGGATATTTATAAATCTTTTATCATTTCTAACGAAGAAGAATTAAATACTACTTATCAAACTCATCTAGATAATATACATGGAGTTACATTACCAGCCAACGCAGGAATAATAAAATCAACTATTGAATTAAAAACATTCTTAGAGCAATATAACTTATTTTTGTCACAAAAAGATTTAGAAAATGATTTAGTTAATAGTCCTCTGCTCACTAAACTGAAAGAGTTTTATGACTTAACAACTAAAGATGAAATATTAGTTGAAATGCAAAATAGAAAAGGCGGTTCGATGTTTGAATTTCTTCAAAAACATCAAAGTGATTTATCCATATTATTAACTGATCCAATTAGCTTACCATTATTGAAATGTAAAGAAATTATAGAAGCAATTAATGACACCGACTAATGAACAAAAAAATATAATTAACGCTTCTGGTAATATTGTAGTTGTAGCTAGACCTGGCAGTGGGAAAACATTTGTTTTGTCTGAAAAAATAAGAGAATTATTACCTTTTATGAAAAGCCATGAAGGAGTAATTGCAATATCTTTCACAAATAAAGCAAGTAAAGAATTAAAAGATAGAAGTCTCAAAGGAGGTTTTAATAAAAAAGAGTCGTTTTTTGGAACTATTCATAAGTTTTATATATCTGAAATAATTTTATCTTTTGGAAAACAAATTTTTGGCTTATCAGAAAATAAAATTCATATTATAGATATAAACGAAAATTCTTTAAGTAATGATGAATTAGAATATATTAAATATATTGAAAAAAACTTTAATTCATCTGACTCAACTCATACTGATTATATAACTTCTTTATTCCGTCAAGGAAAAATTTATATTAATCTTATAGAAGTGTATGCTATCTATATATTTGACAACTCTTCAGCATGTCGTAATTATTTAAAATCAAAGTACAAATTTGTCATTATAGACGAATTTCAAGACTGTGGGAAAGAACAGTTTGAAGTGTTCATGAAACTTAAAAATTTAGGTTTAACAGCCATTGCAGTTGGAGATTTAGATCAGTCTATATATGAATTTACAGGAAAAAGTCCAGAATTTTTATCTGCTTTAATAGATGATAGTGATTTTACTACATTCTCTTTGAGTAGAAATCATCGTTGTCATCCATCAATCATAAATTATTCATTATCACTCATAAGCCATAATGTTGAATTACTTGAAACTGATGATATAAGAGTTTATCATAGAAATATTAGTGGAAATGAAATTAGTATCGCGACTTGGATTGACAAACATATTAAAACAATATGTAATTATTTAGGTGTTGAGTCTTTATCTAATGTTGCTATTCTCACGAGGGGACATAGAACAGCTACACTTCTCGATAATAATATGAGAACTCCCCATAGGGTCTTAAAGCAATCATCACTTGAATTGGACAACAATCAAGTTTCTCAATTATTTGATAATATTTTAAAATTTTCTTATGATACAAAACGAACAATAACAGAAGTAATAGAAATGTTTATTTTATTAGACAAATTAAAATCTAATGAACAAAAAAAGCTGTTAGAGTATTTTGAAAATATAAAATTAATGTTGAATAGTACAGAACCTAATTTTGAAGAAATTAAAATCTTATTTAAACAAATTGCTGAAAAATTAATACCTAGTCAAAATCAAGAAAATTCGTTAGAATTATTAAATAATGTTTTAAATCATGAATTAGAAATATATTCAGTAGGCTCAAATGATGAAATACAAATAATGACTTTACATAAATCAAAAGGGCTTGAATTTGACATTGTATTCCACTTAGATCTATATGAATGGATACTACCAAATAAACGTCCTGGCTTAAATAATGATTTCAATAACCCTATTTATAGTAATTGGAAGCAAGATTTGAATTTACATTATGTTGGTGTAACTAGAGCAAAAAAAGCATGTATCCTGTGCACAAGTACAAAAAGAACCAATGAAAAAAATGAACAAAGAAATGGAAATCCTTCTGAGTTTTTATCGTTAAATAATATACAAAATATAAGAATATGATATGCAAAATAAATAATTTTTATATTATTTATTATCTATAAAGTTACTCTATCATATAATTTTTTATGGAAAAAAATAATAAACCTATACTTGAATTTTTTAATAATAATCCAAATACTTCTTATGAAATTATTTTTGTATTAGATATAGATTATTCTGGCTATCCTTACTATTACAGAGTTTTAGTTAAAGATATTAAAACAAATTTTTATACAACAGTTCTAATTCCACCAGAATTATTAAGATACAGATATAAAATAGGAAATATTTATAAAGGAAATAAAATAATTGGTAAGAATAATATTATTAAATCATCAACTTTTAATATTGACACTACAAATGAACTCCAAATACAAACACTCAAAGAGGTAATTAGTGAATCTGACTTGCATTTAGTTAGTTATGATTATTTTAAGAACTTTTATTTAAAACAGTGTTGTTATTTACTTGATTGTGATGATTTTAAATTAATAATACCAACTTATACTATTGCTAATAGATTTTATTTTCTTTCTTCTTCAATGAAAAAAGCAGTATTTAATAATTCTCTTTCATCACTATGCGAAGATACAAAATTTTATAAAGACGGAGATATAGTTTATATTTCTGTACGTTCAACTGCAGCAAAAAGAGATTATCCATTTATTTGTAGATTTTTAGAGAATAGTGACTCTAAAGAAAATTTTAGCTATTTTATTAATCAAAAAAGTAGTCAAGAAAAAACAAAACCATTTGGACAAATAAAGGCTAATTTCCCAACAAAAGAAGAATTTGAAATAGATGCATCATATATTGTCTTAAATAATTCACCTAAACCAAAAATTTTAGTACTTGATATATTTAATGATTCATCATCTTTTAATTTTACAAAAATTAATGTAGAGAAATACACTTCAAAATTTGGAAAATCTTCTATTGAAATTAATATCCCAGTAAATATAAAAAAATTCAAAAAGAAAAAGTCCAATAAAATAGAAAAAATAATTAAAACAGGTATCCCTTCTTCCATTTATAATATAAGTTTAGATGGTGATACAGCTAATAAAGATAGAAATACTGAACACATTGAAATAAAAATTGAAGATATTTATAAAATTTCAGAAGGTGAAATGACGACTGAATTTACAAGTGATATAGTTAATCCAACATTTGAAAATGCAGAAGCTATTGGCTCTGATAAACTAGTTCAATGCATCTATTCATTTTATGGAGAAGGTGAAAATAATAGCATTAATATATTTAACATAAATGATTTTTATATGCTTTTTAATCTTCTATCACAAGAAATTGGAGTTGAAGCTATTGGTATATCAGATTTAATTAATATCACTCCAAAAGAAAATAGTAAAAAAAATATTTCTACAAGATATTATCTTTCATCAAAGAAGAATAGAAATTGCTTATATGCAGATTTTTTATACAATAATAGATATATCTTTATTATTGAAATTGAACTGGATAAATTATGGCAAGGTATATCCACATGGTTCTTTATTTCAAAAAATACTGAAGATTTTGAACTTACAGAAGTTATTATTCAAGATATAATAAGTTATTATATAGGAGAATGTAAATCATATGATGATTTAATGGAATATGTTTATATTAAATATAATTTAGTTATGTATAAAAAGGCTCATGTAAAAAAAACTGAAGAAGAATACCTATTATGCAACTGGGTTGATGATGTTATTTATAATTTAAAAAGAGAAATAGAAAACATTAAAAATATAAAAAAAGGGTGAAAAGTATAACTCTTCACCCTTTGCAACAAAGAAGATTAATCTTCTTCTCCCCAATTAAATATAACATTCATTTTAATTCCTTTTAAAATTGTTAAATTAAAAAAATACTACCTATCTCTTAATGCAACAATTGAAATACCTTCTCCTGGTAGTAACAATCCATCTGAAACGTGTAAACTTATAACCTTACCCTTTAAAACAGGGTGTATTTTATCACTAGATTTCTTATTTAAGCCTGAAAAAAATCTTAAAGTTAAATAATCTTTTGTATTTACGGAAACATTTTCATCGTGATACTGTATTGAATAATTTAGTGTTGGTCTCTTGAAAATATGAGAAAAAGATATATCATCATAAAGTGTCACTATCTTAATTTTCTTTTCTACAATTAATTTTTCTTTAAATTTAACTTTAAAAGGACTAAATGTACCATCTTTATCTTCTTGAATTTGACGTTTAACATCTTCTTGAATTCTTATGTTATCCAAGTCATCTTTATCTAAAGTTTGTTCTTTGAACTTGCCATCTCTTATTTCTTTTGAATAATCCATACTTTTACCATCACTTTTAATATTTAAATAAGTTAATTCTTGTGTTACACAACTATCTGCTAAACTTAAACTTAATGGAAAAAATCTTTTTGAAAAAATATCTATTTCGACTTCTTCTTTATTCTTTGTATTATTAATTATTTCGTACTTTATTTCATATTCAATGTTTACATAATTTTCTTTTCTTTCATTAACATAAAGTACAGAATTATAATATTGGAAAAATGTGTTAAAATCTTTATTATGATGTGTTCCTTTTGCCATTTCATAAAAGCTATCATTAATCATAGTTAGTATTCTATTCGAGTAATAATTGTTTCTATTACCATACAGCAGTCTAGATTGTATACTCTTATTAATTTGTTCTAATTCTTCATCTTTGAAATTTTCTAATGATGCAGGCTTTAAGAAAATAGTTTTTACAAAACTACTAGTAACTTCTTTTATAAATTTTTCTTTAAAAACTATTTCAAAAATTCCACCAATAATTAAAATTGAACCTAGTGCATTAGATAAATTTCTTAAAATATCAAATATTGGATGTGCATTTTCTGGAATGAGCAGATATACTATCAAAAATATCAACCCTATTATCATAAAAGCTGAACTTGCAAATTTTGAGAAAAAACTTTTTTTATTCATTAATCATTCTTAATTTAATTTAGATACTCAGATTCTATCAAAAATCATTTTGTTATTTCATTAAATTTTTTAAATAAATTCTTTAAGTGATTATATGAACTAAAAAAGTTATATCCCAAGAGCTTTGTTAAATTAGCTTGATTAACTAAAATATCTCTTTTTTTTAAATATTTTATTCCATTTAATATTTCTTCTTCACTTATCATTCTTGAAAGATAAACTATTTTAGGAGATATTTCATTAACTGATTCTTCATACCAATATGGAACTACTTTGATATCTCTAACCATTTCAAAATATGATAATTGATTTTGAGTAATATATAATTCTAATTTTTTTGGGAATTCCTCAAATATAGATAAAATTATGCTAAATAAAATATACTGTTCTTTTATTGATATTTGAGATAAAAAAGTTTTACTACTCAAAAAATATTTTTTAGAAATTTTTTTTAATATTTTATTCTCAATAGCATTAATTGTAATTTTCTTTGATGATAATATCAACTTACTGATATGAGAAATCATATCAAAAAATAAAAAAGAATATATGAAATAATCTCCTAATTGAATATAGCCTTTTTTCAAAATATTTATTAAATTACAATTAAATTTGTAATTAAGTCCCTTTTTTAGATAATTAACGCTACTATGTGACAATTTAAAACCGCAATTAGAGCAAAATTCATATACTAATTCATTATTAAACATTTTAAATAATGAAATTGGAGTTCTGCATTCAGGACATTTATCCAACAAGTAACATTTATGTTTTTCACAAAATGTTGAAAATATTACTCTATGCTCTTTTTTAATATAAGGTATTTTGTCTTCTTGCCAACATTTAGGGCAGAACCTATAATTTGTTAAAAATTTATTATTACCATTACGAATTATTTCTTCTTGTAAATATCCATCATATGATTTCATTGTCATATTTCTTAATTTTAAAAAACTAAATGATGTTTTTATACTTAATACTTGAAGAATTTCATCAGATACTGTAGCATCTATATTTGAAGTTATACTATAAATAAATTTATTTTTTGGAAAATGTAAATTCCAAAATGTTCTTGGATGAGTTTTGTGAGCATATGCGCATCTTGCAAACCATGAAGAAAAAATCTCACCTTCTAATGGTTCTGGAACAATTAAAAATCTTGATTTTTCAATCAATGGATTTTTAATTTTTTTAATCATATATCTTTTAAACTCTCATTTTTATGAACATTTTTTAAACTATTAAAATCACAATTTTTAAATTCATCAATAGTAATTTGTTCACTTCCTGTTCTTATTGCATATATTGCAGATTCTTTAAGTAAATTAATTATTTCACCAATATATCCTTCTGTTATTTCAAGTATTAATTCTGCTGCATTTTTATTCAAAATATTTGATTTCTTTTTTAAAGGCAACATACTTAAAATTGTTGCCAATAAAGTAATAAAATCTTTATTCATTTTCCATTTTGTTAAATACATAGGTCTAAATCTACTACTTATTTGGCTATTGGTACTAATGGCTCTTAAAGCATCTTTTGTACCTGATAAAACAATTGGTATTTTTAATTGATTACTTAAATTTTTAATTGTATCCATCATTGCATTTCGTTTAAGTGATGAAGCACCTAAAATGTTGTGTATTTCATCAATAATTAACATTTCAACATTCAAACTATGAAAATAATGTTCAACCAATTTCTTTTTAGCTGCTGTTGTATCTCTTTCTTTATATTCGGCATTGAGTGTACTCAATATTTCAGAATATAATCTTCCTTCTGTTACTTCTGTTGGTGCAATAATATAAATTACTGGCATTCCTGTTGCATGATATTCACTAAAATATTTTTCTCTTTGTTCTTCTATGGTACAAAGATTTAAATCATAATTCTTATGTAAAGTTTTAAATCTTTCAAGTAATGAAGTTTTTCCATTATTACTTGAACCAACTAATAAAATACTAGTAACTCTTAGTTTACCTTTCTCATATCTAATTAAATCTTCCATTTTTTGTAAAATTTCAGAAGCTGAAGGATAATCTATCCAATATGTTTTTGAAATATATTCAAATCTTTCTTCATCAGTTTTTAAAAGAATTTCTTTTGTTTCAGCTGTTAATTGAATATCATCCAAATTTAATCCTTTTTATTTCTTATGAATATCAAATAATTTAATATCTGAAAATAAATCATCTAAACTATTGTCTTTTTGAATAGGTTTATCTTCAACTTTTTTAGATTCTTTTATATCTTTCATTTTAATAGATTTTGTTTTACGCAATTTTGCTTTTCTAGTATTTGACACCGCTTCATCTTCGATTTGCTCTAGAATATAATATGCTTCAAAAATATCATTTTCATTATAATTCTCTATATTTTTTTCTTTTAAATATTTCTTTGCACTATTTAAATCCCATAAAGTCATTTCAGGTGCTTCTATTTTTTTATAATAAATTTCAAAGTACTCTTCAAGTTCAGGGTCAAAGAAATATATTTTTCTGATATTTAATGGGTCTCTTTTTATTTTGAATTTTAGTTTGTTTCCTTTTTCATCTTTTCTATTAATCCAATGACGCAATACATCTCCGTAATAATTAAGTCCATCAAGTGTTATACCATCTCTTTGAATAGTTCTATAAATTGCAGGTAATAAAGTTATTCTTATATTTTCTTTATCTTCAAGTATATCAGGTAGCTGTCCAACACCAATATTTTCATCATCTCCAAAAATTCCTATCTCATACTGTTTTGCAGGAGTATTATTAATACCTAAATGAATTTTATTATGATACTTGATAAAATATTGTGTTAACCATCGAATTAGTTCTTTTAAACTAAATGATGCTTTTTTTACAGAATCATATCCATCTCTATCTTTTATATTTGAACCAGTTGTTCCTGGTAAATTGTGCACTTCATTTTTTAGTGTCGAGAAAAAACGTTCAATATGAGAACCAAATTGAGGTTCCCCTACAGGTCTTTTAACCAATGTTATATTTAATTCAGAGCAAACTCTTTCCATATCTAATCCAACTAGCTCAGCACCATTATCAACATGAATTATTCTAGGTATTCCATAAATACTCCATTCCCCTTCAATATTTTGCTCTTTTAAAAATTCATTTTTAGGTAAAAAAGTATTGTATAGACACTGGTTTACACTAAAATAACCCGTTGAATGCAATGATAAGTAAAATCCAGCAATCATTCTTGAATAAACATCAATTGCTAAAGTAAGAGTTGGTCTTCCAATAGGTCTTCTATATTTTTCGTCAACTAATATTATATCTAATGGTGTATGGTCAATTTGAATTACATCCATAGGACATAAGCCATCAGGAAATTGTCCTTCAAAATTACCAAATTCCCTATTTGCTCTGCGAGAACTATGTCTTCTTTTGAGAGCCAATTTTGGGTCAATTTTTTTGATTCTATTTCTTATTGTATTTTCATGAGGAAATTCTACATTTTCAGCTTGACATTGTTGTTTTATTTTTCTAAATATTTTATTTAAACTATATCTTTGTTTATTTAAATATAACTCTTCAATTGTATTTACAATAATTAATTCAACATTAGGATCTAATCTACTTCCTTTTTTACCCCTATTTTTTGTATTTGGTACCAATGAACTTTTTTGTTCATTTTCTTCATATTGTTTAATCCATCGATAAACTGTAGTATATGCAATATTATGTTCTTTTGCTAAATCTATAACTTCTTGCTTTGTTCTGCTTACAAAAAGTAAATCTTTTATTATTTCGTATCGTTTTTCTGCTATTGCCCATTCTTCATCAGTAATATTATCAAGTAAAATAATCTTTTTATTTTCTTCTGATGATAGTTCTGAAATAAGTACTTCAAATTGAATATCTGGATTTTTTATAGATTGAATTCGTACAGAGTAAAAATCAATTATTTTTATAATAATATATTGTTCATTTTGGTAAAAAACTTTTTCATTTTTTTTGATTTTTAATTTACTCATTTTAATCCTTTGGGATTAATTATTGAAGCCATTGTAATTTTTTTTGTAAAATCTACACATCTAGGATTATTAAATACCAAGTTCCAAATATGTGGAATATATTTTAACCTATCAAATTGATTATTTGTTATTCTATCTAATAATTCTTTTATTTGTATCTGTATATTTAATTTCAAAAGTTCATTTTTGATTTTATCTTCTATTTCTTTATTTTCTTTAATAAATGCGAAATTGTATATTATTTTTATATTATCCATATAAATTTTATCGATATTTGCATCTGTAAAAATAAATAATTCTAAATTTTTTTCTTTTTTGATTTTTTGTTTTTGTAATTCGATTTTTTCTTGAAGTTCTCTATCGTTTTGTATTTTAAATATTGGTTTTACTTCAAATACTTTTTGTGTACCATCAATATAATTTACTAATGCATCAGGAGTATATCTTCTTTTTTTATCTTGATATATATAATAAATATTAAAAGGTTGTTCTTGATAACTTGTAACAGTTTTATCAAATTCAAGCAATAAATAAAAATCATGCTCTAGTTTTGATTCAAAATTTATTTGTCTTTTATTTTTATAACTTGAGAAATATCCTGTTACAGAAATATGACTTTTTTTTATTTTTCTTATCAAATTTATTAACCTTTTAAGAAATTAAAATAAAATTAATTTTATTATATAATACCTATAATTTTATAATATTATAAGATAACTAAATATCATTATGAAAATATGTTTATACAATAAATTATAAGGACAAAAATGAGTAAAGAATTTACACTAATACCAGGTGGAACTGATATATATCATGCAAATAAATATGTAGAAATCACAAAAAATTCAGAAATATATTTGTATAAACATACTCCTAGATCAACAAGTAAATATTTTGGGTATTGTACGGGAGGATGTAATTTAAAAGTTTTTCTTTCCAAACCTACTTCAATAGGTGGGGATTATTTTTTTAAACATGTTAAAGGATATTATACACATATTGAACATCATCGTATGCTTTCTTGTAAATATTATGAACCAAGCAGAGGAAGTTCAGAGCAACCTGTTAAACTATCACCAATATACTTAGATGAGATAATAAAATTTATTAAGGAAAATAGTTATTGGATTTTTAAATATATAAATGCTTATATTATTAAAGATTTAGGAACAATGAGCAGTGATTATTATATACAGATTATCAAAAATATTTTTGTTGAAAATATTAATAATCTTTCAACTTCAGATAGAATTTCAACTAAATTATTGCCTTATAATATCCTTGAATTAATGTTCGGGAATGGTAAAATAAATTACAAAAATATTAAACCACAAACAATAAACTTTTCTAAGCTAATAGCTAAATTATCTACTAATGGTATAAAATATTTTGATTATATTCTATTCATTTTAAAAGGAAATAATTTATTAAGAGATGTATTAGGTCTTGAAGTAATACAATCAAAAGAATATGGAAGAGATTTAATAAAACCCAAAACATTAATGAAAATAGAAATACCAATCCATATAAATGAACTATCAGTATATATTAGTAAAAATAAAACAAAGGATGTAGAATTATTTTTACTATCAGATAATGAAATTAAATATAAATATGAACCAAAACAAGCTAATATTATTATTGAAAATAAGATTAGATATAACAAAATTGTTAATGAAATAGAAAGTTTGTTTTTTAGTAAATAAACTAAATTGTTGAGACGCATGCACTTGGCCACACAAATGCATAAACATTTGGCCAGTTGAATAGTTAAAAAGTATTCTTGGTGTATTGTAACATAAGTGGCCAAATGTTTTTATTTTTTTGCTAAATATTCT
>Ga0265294_10001128_pt1 | contig 36238 bp, 24 predicted proteins | sample MunlanPumphouse3_FD_192504 | JGI IMG/M metagenome (GOLD analysis project Ga0265294, IMG submission 192504) | Groundwater microbial communities from a municipal landfill in Southern Ontario, Canada - Pumphouse #3 | ecosystem: Environmental > Aquatic > Deep subsurface > Groundwater | place...
TAAATTACGTTCAGGGTTTCCGAATCTTTCCCGTAAACCCGAATGTGGGCAAATGCCTGCTCAATGGTGTGATCCGGATTAACTGCCACATATTCAGGCGTCATCAGACGTCCGATACTATCTTCGGGATACCCAAGAAGCCGGATGGTTGTATTGCGCTCTTCCGGTGAAAGAAACTGAATCAGTCGCTGGCTGATGGTCCCGGGAAGTTCTTCAAAGAAAGCCGTTCTGTCGTCAGGCTCAATATCGTTGAGCAACGTGGACAACTTTTTTACATTACGGGCCATGCTCTCTATGATCTGCTCCTGCATATCGTAAGAAAGCAACTGGAACGTTTCTTTGGCCAGTTTGCGATTTAACAAACGGAAAAGAAGCACGTCATCCCCGTCGGGAGCGTCCTCAATAATCTCGGTAATCTGAACAGGGTCAATATCGTTCAGTTCTACCTTCAGCTCTTTCCAATCCTTGTCTTCAATGAGTTGTTCGAACCTGGTGTTGAAATCAACCATAATCTTGTCTCCTTACAATTTAATCCTGTAAGGAGGCAGAGATCTCCCCTTACAGTTTAATTAATACGCAACTATGATAAGGGCCTTCGTCCATTTGTACAATGAATTTAATACGATTGCAAAGATAGAGATTAAGATGTTGCGATACAAATATCAAAACATAAGTTTTAACCGGACAAATATATTTCGCCCCGGTTCAACGCTTATATCCCCTCTATTGGTTGACAAGTGGTTAGTGTACCGGTTGTTCGTTATGTTGTCAACCCCGGCAAAACCTTGTATTTTCATAAAGCCCAGATCAAAAGCCTTGGTGTGCAAAGCCAGGTCCAGCCTGTAGTAACCGGGAGTTTCTTTTTCCCCTTCGGCAATTTTATCTTGCTTGGCGGCACCCATGACAGATACCTCGGCAGCACCTACTCCCGGCCACGTATAACGCAATCCGGCACGTCCGTTCAACGGAGGAATCAAAGGCAAATCGGCTTCCGTTTCCAAAGCATGACCCCGTACATACGCTCCGGAACCAAAGAACACAAAATTCCGGCTGAAGTTGTAGGCAAATTTGATATCAAAACCATACAACAAAGCTTTACGAACGTTATCGTTTACCAGAGCCGGCAACGTATCGGGGGCCGATTCGCTCGTCAAGCGGTAGATGAACTCGCCCGGTCTTTCAATAATCATATCGGTCAGACGGTTCACAAAAGCACCGGCTTGCAGGTTAAATTTCGATTTCCAAATGCGCAACCCCAGGTCCACGGAATGGGATTTTTCCGGTTTCAACGCCGGATCGCCCAAACGGACAAAATTTCCCAGGTCTATGTACTTAAAGCGCTCTTCCAGGGATGGAGCACGGAAAGCGCGCCCGGCGTTCAATGTCAGATCTACATCAGACGTCACCTTATACAGCAACCCTAAGTTGGCACTCCAGGACAAGTTGTATTCTTCTCCTTTTTCAAACGTCACCTTTTGTCCCGCAGGGTTGTCGTTGCGATCGCCGTTCATGATAATATAATCTACGTCAACACCTTGCTCGTTTTTAATCAAGATGCCATCAAAGCGACCGCCTACAATCATGGTCAACTTGTTGTCCAGAAAACGCGTTTCGTTTTGGAAAAATAGTCCGGCACTATTAAAACGGGAATCGGGAATGGGGGTTTCACCACGTTCTACAATATTCGTTTTCACAATGTCTCCTAACGGATTCAGGATATCCACCTGGATGTGCTTAGTGCGTTCCGTATGGAGTTTCCGTCCCCATACATCGGCTCCGGCAATCAATACGTTCCTGGGGGACAAATCCCATGTGCCTTGCAGTTGTACACCGTTTGTCAAGTGCAGTCCAAGCGGGAGAAACACCTGAGGGGACGTACGCTGAATATTACCGTTGGGCATGGTTACCTCCGTTACCTGATTGGGTTTCATTTCCACATCACGCACAATGTATTGGGTAAAATACTTTAATTCTACCGAGGTCCATTTGCTCGTAATATTGGAAATCTTGTAGTTAGCGGAAAACAGGTGACGTCCTATGTCCTTATACGTAGCTTGGGCCGGACCGGGAAATGCGTCGCCCCCCGGAATACCTACGTCTTTAGACCAGTTGCGTTGGTATTGCACTTTAAATTCGTGGTTAGCAAAAGGCTTTACGCCTAGTTTTGCCGAGATGTTACTCGTGGAAAAGCGGCTGTTTTCCAAAATACCGTCCGGTGTGCGCAAATCGTCGGCTTTGGCATACGTTCCTCCCAGATGAAGGAACCATTTTTTGGAACCGGCGCTCACGTTTGCGTTGTTGGAAAACATACGGTTTACCGAGGCAAAACCGGAAGTAACGTTACCCGATACGTACGGCTTTTCGCCATAGTGACCTTGTTTTGTAATGATGTTCACTATGCCCCCCATCGCTCCTGTGCCGTATAAAGAGGACTGAGCTCCTTTGATAATTTCTACCCGTTCCACATCGTTCACGTCAACCATACTAAGGGATGCCGTCAGGTCTGTGGCCGTCTCTACCCTGTTCCCATCAATGAGAATGACCAGGCGGTCTTCATTAAAACCACGTACGTTAATGTTTGTGGCCCAAACACCGTCTCCACCCCGGGTCACCCCCGGTTCCTGCTCCAGCACGTTGGACAAGGTAAAGGCAGATTGCCTCTGGTACAAAGACGAATCTACCACTACCAGGGAAGCCGGCACATTCCGGACCTGGCGGTCCATTTTTAAGCTCGTTACCACAATCTCTCCCAGTGTAACGGGAATGGTATCTTTCTTTTCTACTTCCTGAGCTCGAAGCGTTGTAAAAGGAACAAGGATTAAAAAGGAAAATGCAACCAAAATACGGGTTGCTACAAAAGCAATGGGATTTTTCTTCATTTTATTTATTCTTTAAAAGTACCGATTTCACCAGGATCCCTTCCAAACGGCCCAGCTGGCCTGTAAGGGAACCTATCTGATCTGTGGTACCTTCAAGAATAAGGGAAATAAGATTCTTGCCATTGCTTCGCGGAAGACCCTGCCTTCCCAGGATGATTCCTGCATGATGCGAAAGAATGTCGTTCATAAGAGCGACATACTCGTTGCTGTTGATTTGAATGATTACTGTTCCTACTCTCTTTTCCATCAGAGTACCTCCGGATTAGATTTTGTTAATAGATGCAAAATTGTTATTTGAGCCGCAAAGATAAGACATTTTTCTCAACTGCCTAAAATTATTCTATTTTTGTTGAAAATTTCGAACCATGAATCACTTAACATACAAGAACCGGAACTTTCCTGCTTTTATACGCGTTCTGTCTGTATGGGTTATTGTCTTGTTTACGGTTTCTCTTACAGGTTGTGGTACCGGGTCAGGGGAAAATCCGGAAGGCAACCTGACCCTTGTCACATTAAAAGGACCTTCCTCCATGGGAATGGTTCAGTTGACAGACAGCCTGTCCCGGGAAAAAAATCCAACCTGTCACGTAGTAATGGTCAACGAGCCGCTACAGGCCAGAAAGCTGATGCTGGAAGGCAAGGCAGACATAGTACTGCTCCCCATGACCATGGCTGCAATTTCATACAATAAAGGCTTGGACTACAGATTGGTTGCCGTTCCTGTATGGGGTGCCTTGTACCTGTACGGAGAAGATACAACCATTACCCGCTGGGAAGACCTGAAAGGGAAAACCGTCCATACTATGGCGCGTGGCATGACACCGGATATTTTATTCCGGTACCTGCTTATAGGCAACGGCCTGGACCCCGACAAAGACCTTACCCTGGATTACCGCTTCCCATCCCATATTGACCTGGCAAGTGCCATGGCAATGGGAAAGGTCAAACTAGGTGTTATTTCAGAACCGCAAGCCAGTCAGGTAGTTCAAAAAAACCACAACCTTTCTCTTTTGATGGACCTTAACCACGAATGGACAGCTACCACGCATACCCCTATGCCTCAGACAGCCTTTCTGGCCAGTGCCTCGGCTTTAGAAAAATACCCGAAGCAGATAGAAAAAATTCTTGCTGCATGCGAGCGTTCCACCCTATGGGTGAACAACTACCCGGACAGTGCAGCCGTTCTGTTGGTCAGGCACAAAATTTTGGACGGAACGGATGTTGCTGTCCGGGCGATCCCAAAAGCAGGCCTTCATTTTGCAAGAGCAGACAGTATCCGCACCCTGGTAAAGGATTATTTGCAAGTTTTTTATACTTTAGACCCTGAAATTGTAGGAGGAAAGATGCCCGATGAAGCATTTTATCACTAAAAAGAAAACCCTTACAGTCCTCTCCATAATCCTTATGCTTGTTTTATGGAAAGTATTGGCCGTTGTGTTTGATTCTCCGCTTACCATTCCACACCCCGAGGCCACATTTCTGGCCGTGGTAAAGTTGTTTGCCGAGCCGGGCTTCCTGATGGTAGCAGGAAGTACGGTAGTAAGGGGGTTGACGGGATTTATTTTATCGGGATTGCTGGGTATATGTATAGGTATTCTGGCCGGAATAAGCCCGGGGTTCAACACCTTTATTACTCCCATGCTGGTTACCATCAGGTCTGTTCCTGTAATTTCTCTTATCCTGCTGGCTCTTATATGGTTTCGCACAGGAGTTGTGCCTATCTTCATCGGCTTTCTTACCATGTTCCCGTTCATCTGCACCAACGTGTCTGACGGCATAAGAAGTGTTGACCCGGGCTTGGTAGAAATGGCGCATTTTTATAAGGTGGACAAACGGCGGATACTTACCGGTGTTTACATCCCGGCGGTAATGCCTTTTATTATAAGCGGAGCATCCAGTGCTATGGGTATTGGCTGGCGCGCCATTATTATTGGAGAGGTCCTTAGCCAGCCTGTGTATGGCATTGGGACCCGTTTGCAACTGGCCCAGACGTACCTGAATGTAGAAGCGGTTATTGCCTGGACGCTCATTGCCATCGCCCTCAGTTTTATTTTTGAAAAATTAATCCGGTGGGGTGAATCTTACCTGATTAAATGGCAAAACGGATTATGAAATTACAAATAAACAACTTGTTCAAAAGTTACAAAGATCCTGTTTTTAAGGATTTTTCCATTTCTTTTCCGGAAAATGCCATAACCTGCATTCTGGGTCCGTCCGGATGCGGAAAAACAACGCTGCTGAATATCATTGGAAACATTATCCCTCCCGATAGCGGTACGTTGAACGGCTTTAGAGACAAGCAACTCTCTTATGTCTTTCAGGACCCGCGCCTGCTCCCCTGGAAAACAGTACGGGAAAACATTGAATTTGTCCTGGATAAAAACCTGAATGCCCCGGAACGCAAAAAGCAGGCAGAGCAACTTATTAAACAGGTAGAGCTGGAAGGTTTCTCTTGTTATTATCCCGCGCAACTGAGCGGAGGCATGCGCCAACGTGTATCCATTGCCCGTGCCTTTGCCGTTCCCTCAGATATTATCCTTATGGACGAGCCTCTGAAAGGACTGGATGCTGTACTTAAGCAAAACCTTATCAAATGGTTCCTGCCTATATGGAAAGCAGACAGACGAACGGTAATTTTTGTTACGCACGACGTGGACGAAGCCCTGCTGCTTGGAGATAAGATAGTAGTTCTCAGTAAAATACCGGCAAATATCCTTACGCAGGTAACCCTCGACATCCCCGCCGGAACCCGGAACCCTGAATCTGAGGTCTTTAAAAATAAAAAACAAGAGTTGCTGACTGCCCTGGAGAACAAAGAGTCGGGGTGAAAGGACTCGAACCTTCGGCCTCCACGTCCCGAACGTGGCGCGCTACCAACTGCGCTACACCCCGATTTGTTGGGTGGCAAAGGTAATCAAAAAATTTAATTCTGTATCTTTGAGCTATGAAACAAATCCTTATTCTCTTTACTGCTACCATTCTGATGGTTAGTTGCCATCAAAATGACCCACGTAATCCGTACAACCTTCCCATAGCAAACACCATGAAAGCTTATTTGGCACAAGTGGAAGAAGACCCCAACACGGAGCTGATAGACCTGGAAGAAGCCATCCCGGGTGTTGCATTATATATTGCCTATGCTACAGAAGACAACTTTACCGGAGTTCCTATTTACACGTCGCCCAAAGCGTATCTTTGCCGACCGGTTGCTCAGGCACTGGCTGCCATACAGGACTCGCTACAGAGCCTGGGATTGGGAATTAAAGTATTTGATGCCTACAGGCCCTATGCCGGCACCGTCTATTTTTATGAGGTATATCACGACACCACATTTGTAGCCAGTCCCCGTACCGGCTCCATTCACAACCGTGGAGCGGCTGTGGATCTCACGCTCATTCAGCTGGAAACAGGAGAAGAATTGGAAATGCCCACCCGTTTTGATTCGTTTTCAGATACCGCCTCCCATAGTTTTATGGATCTTCCGGAACACATTCTGGAAAACAGGGCTTTGTTACGCGGTATTATGGAGACCTTTGGCTTTACGATATACGAACACGAGTGGTGGCACTACAACTTTACAGGAGCGCGATCTTTCCCTCTGCGTGATGTATCGTTTGAAGAATTAGCCACAAACCAATCCAGAAAAGATACCTGAGGGCTTTCCCCAGAAACATAAAGAAAGTGGTCTTCCAGAACGGCATGCGGTAAAACCCCAGGCCTATGGCAAGCACATCCCCAACAAAGGGCAACCAGCAGAATAGTGCTGCCAGACTGCTCCACTTGAGGATGACTTTCTGCTGCTTTTCCAGCGTCTCTTTTTTTACCCGCATCCATTTTTCAATCCATTGCCATTTTCCCAGGTAACCCAACCCGTAACTGGTCACACTCCCCAGCCCGTTGCCTGCTGTAGCCAACACAAAACAGAGCCAGGGATTCCCTCCGGCCAGAAGCATACCGCCCAGCAAAATCTCTGAACTCAAGGGTATTATGGTTGAAGCCAAAAACGACCCAAAAAACAGTCCAACGTATCCGAAATCTAAAAAATATTCCATAAATAAAAAACCTGGCACGCTGTTTGCAAACTATTAAGGCAGATAGTTTTTTTCATCTATTAGGTTTTAGGTTAAATGGGTCAGGACAGATAACACTTCTAGTTGTCTGTCCTTTCTTTTAAGCAACCGTTTTGTAAAGGTAAAATTTTATAACTTGCGAGCCAAAACATATGAAAAATCACCAAACAACTAACAATAAATCAAGCATGTATAAACGGTTACTATGGCTGTTCCTGCTCATTCCGTTCCAGGTAACGGGACAGGACGTTGATTATCCTGCCACATCACTGGTCCGGATGCAAAAAGCTTTCACTGCGGAAGCTGCAAAACAGGATTATAAGAAGATGGTTATGCTGATGGACAGCATGATGACTGCAGAAACAGCTATAAACCGCAAAGCCCGTCCGCGCCTGCTCAAAACGTATACAGATTATGCCCCGCTCTTTGGAAAAAGCATAGAGGGACAAGTGGTGTACCACCTGTACATGCATACCCGTTTCCCGGAAAGCCGAGGCACCTACGGCAGCGTCCTTCCTCCAGGAAGCCGGGAGTTGAAGGGTGTGCCGGCCGCTCCTTACCAGGAATTGTTGCTGACCGGGGCCTTTGTATATCCCTGCCAGGACCTGTATGAACTGGCACTTTTTGTCCTGGAAGACTACGGTGCGTTAACCGACCTGCTGGAAAGCGGCCGGGGTAACCTGCCACACAACCTGATTGCAGCCCGTTTGTTACATATACAATCCAAACCGTTACAACCGGAAGAAAAAATAGCGGAGCTGGACAACCTGATTCTGCAATTCCCTAAGACAGAGCCCGTTTCTTTTGTCTACCTGGAAAAAGTGCGGCTTCTCATAGATACAAAACATTACAAAGAGGCCCTGAAATTAAGCCGTGAAACCATCCGGCAGTTTCCAAAAAGTTCGGCAAAACAATCCCTGAAAGAATACGTAAGTTTTCTTACAGCACCTGCTCTTTCCATCCTGGTGAAAAAGCAGGTCTACCCGTATGCTCCCATGCAAATTGTGATTACCCGCAGAAACACGCCCCGTTACAAAGTGGAAATCAAAGGGGAAAACGGAAAACGCAGTCCGGGTATCAGAAAGAGCGGCATGGATGCACCGGTGTACGAAGCCGTAACCGATACGCTTATCCTGCCGCAGGCACCGGCACCCGGGTCTTATCGGATTCGTGTAAAAAAAGGCCCCACAGAAAGTAAAACTACTTTTTACAGCGGTGCGGTGGCTTCTATGTTTCGTTCATCCCGCCAGACAGGTTACGTCTATGCAACCGATCTGCAAACCGGAGAACCCCTGAACAAAGCAGAGGTCCGGTTTGTCAAAGATACCAGGCCTTCCTATTCCATAACTATGGACGGGTTCACACCCGTAGATGTCCGCCCCGGCGAATCGTTCCGCGTATCCCCTCCCACCCCTTTGAAAGCAGTCCCGGACACTTTTTCTGTACCCTTTACCGTACATTCCTGGGATTTTAGTTACGGGGCTCCTTCCGGTACCACTACATCGGCTGCTCTTTACACAGACAGAAAATTGTACAGCAAAGAAGATACCCTCTTTTTTAAGGGAATCGTGACCCGTTACAGCCACAACAAATGCGAACCGGAGCAAGAAAAAAATTACACCATCGTTTTACGCAACAACGCCGGTTACCGGGATACTCTTTATTCCGTAAACGTTGTAACCAACGAATATGGATCCTTCAGCGGATTTATTCCTCCCGGCATAGTCCGGATAAACGGTGAGCACAGCCTGACCATGCCGGGAGCCTCGGCCCACATTAGGATTGAAGAATACACCAGACCTTCCTTTTCCATTGACCTGCAACCGGTAAAACAGGCTTATGCCTATGAAGATACTCTTGTTCAAGAAGGGGTGGTTACCAATTACGCAGGATTTCCCCTGGCCGGAGTGGCTGTAGCATACCGGGTATTCAGGCAGCCTCTGTTCCGGCCTTACTACAGAGATCTGAACCTGTTCCCGACAGACGAACTGCCTTATTGGACAGATACAGTACATACCGACACAGACGGCCGGTTCCGCGCAGCTTTTCCTGCAGAAAAAGAAGGTACAGAAAGCTCTTGGGGCTCAGTACTACAGGTACACTTTTCTGCAACAGACCCGACAGGAGAAACCCGGCAACAGCAAACTTTTCTTCCCATAAACGCATACCGCTATACCATCCGATCCCGCATGGGAGTTGCAAACACAGCAGCAGCAAACCGTATCCTGGTACTCGAACATGGACCGTTCCTGGCGTTGGATGTGCAGAATAGCGCAGGTTTTGACCAGGAGGTGCAAGGCTCGTACGCCCTGAGCAGGAACGGAGTAAAGCAATTCTCCGGCACGTTTACCGGAAAAGAGACATCCCAACCCCCGTGGTCTTCGCTGGAATCCGGTTCGTGGGAACTTTCCTGCAATCTGGAAGGAGCCCCTCCCCATAAAGAAACATTTTATCTGGTAAGCATTCACGATACCGTAAGTCCGGTACATACCGCAGCGTTTTTCTGTCCCCTGGACACTCCCGGTCCTTCCTTCTTACTGGGCACCGTGGACCAACCGCTTTATGCCCTGGCCGAATGGTACGTTGGCGATTCCCTTATTAAAAAAGACCCCCTGGTACTGCAGCCCGGCATGCAACGTTTTTATTTTGATGACCATGCCTCCGTTTCTTACCCCCTGGAATTAAGGCTGATTGCCATCCGGGACGGAATATTCCATGAATTCACACACCGCTGGGAAGAGCCCCCCGGCCTTGATCTTAGCTTGCAATTTGTGTCCCTGCGCCAGGTAACGGGACCGAACACCCGGGAAACTTTTGGTCTGAAATTACCCGCCCGGGAAAAAGCCGAGGTGCTGGTAGGCATTTTCAACAAGAGCACCGACCGTTTCCAGCCCAACAGTTTCTCTTACCGGCCGGCGCAGGCACCGTACCGGCCCATCCCGTACATCCGGCACCATTTTACACAAACAGCCACCGGGTTTGCCGGCAGCACAAAAAGTCCTGCAGTATATATGGCGGCAAGCCGGAACATGTCGGCAGACGGAGCTGTGACGGAAGGTGCGGATATGGCATCAGACGAAGGCATGCCCGATGCCCTCTCGGGTGAGCATCAGAAAAACGCCACGGTTGAAATCCGCAGTGATTTTGAAGAAACCCTGGCTTTCCTGCCACACCTGATCCCCGACAGTACGGGATATATTCCCGTCCATTACCGGACAAACGGACTGTTAAGCACGTTCCGCATACTGGCCCTGGCCCATACAACAGATGGGAAGAGCGCCACGGCCGAAGAGACCGTGACGGTCAGAAAAGAAGTCATGGCCTTGCCGTATTTCCCGGCTTTTGTAAGATCAGGAGACAACATTTCCTTAACCGGCCGGGTGGTCAACCTTACCTCCGAAACACTTGAGGGCAAAGCGTACCTGACAGCCGGGGAAAACAAACCGGAGTTCCGGACCGTCACGTTGCTCCCCTCGGCCCCGCTAGTGTTCCGCCTGGATTACCGGGTACCTCAGGCCGAGGCATTACCTGTCCCGCTGCTGACCCTCACAGCCGGTTTTGAAAGCCCTTCCCACAACGATGCAGAAACACACACCATTCCTGTTCTTTCGACAATGGAACAGATTACCCGTGCTCAGACAAAAACATTGCAAGGCGACGGTGTGGTAACGCTGGTGAAGAAGAACAAGTCAGCACAAGCGCACCTGGAAGTAAGCACCCCGTTCGCCTCGGCTTTACAGGCACTCCCCGTTCTTTGCGAACCGGAAAACAGCAACCTCACAAGCTGGGTAGCCGCCTTGTATGCCAACAACACGGGAGCGCATATTCTGGAACGTTTCCCCTATATTGTGGACGCACTCCGGGCAGAGACCCGGGGACAGGCAGCTGTTTTTGAAAAAAACAGCAAAACCGGAGCGCTGCTGCTGGAAGAAACACCGTGGTTTACGTATCCGGGACAAGAAGCGGAAAGAATACAACGGCTGCTCCGGCTGGCAGATCCGGCCTACGTCCGCTCCTTCAATGCAAAGGCACTGGAGCAATTCAGGACATTGCAACAGCGGGACGGTGGTTTTTCCTGGTTCCCGGGAATGGAAAGCTCCTACCTTCTCACGCTTCATTTTCTGGAAAAAATCGGGGACATGATGGAAAAAGAGGTTCTGCCGTACGAAGATGAACAGTTGCTTCCCATTGTTCGCAAAGCCATCCGTTATACAGACAGCCTGTTTATAAAAAACACAAGCCAGGAAAAACTTCTCAATTTGAGTCGGGATGTAAATATGTATTTTTATGTCCGGTCTGCCTTTACACAAGTTCCCTACGGGCAGGAAATCGCACAAGTAGCTGCCCGCCTGGCCGGGAACCCCCATCAAGCCTGGACAGGAACATCAGTCATGGAAAAAGCCTACCTGGCTGTAACCTTACTAAGGTGGGGAGAAACACAGGCGCTCCAACCGTTGCTGGCTTCCTTAAGGGAATTTGCCGTTTGCGACGGGGAAGCGGGATGTTATTTTCCCAACGCGGTACCCTTTGAGGGTCCCATGAGTTCACAAATGAAAGCCCACGCCCTGCTGCTTAGGATCTTTGCCGATGATCCCGTCCTGCACCGGGGGATTACCCGCTGGTTCCTTTACAACAAGCAAAACAACATCTGGACTTCACGCGCAGAGACCTCGGACGTAATCCATGCCCTGCTTTACTCCGGAGACATGACCGCTGTCACCCCCGAACAATACGAAGTCCTGCAGCAGGGAACTACCTACACGGTACGGAACCACACAAAAAACCTTTTGTACGTAAGTCTTTATGAGCATACTACAGAAGATCTGTCGGCAACTGCTCCTTATGCCAATGGCCTGGAAATTACCCGCACCTGGCATCGCGTACCGGACAATTCTCTTATAACGGAAACAGACACCCTCTGCCCGGGAGAACAAATTGTTGCACGGTACCGGCTGCATAACGATATAGACCGCAGTTTTGTGCACCTCAAGGCCTCCCGGCCTGCCTGCCTTATGCCGGCAACCGAAACTTCCGGTTACCAGTGGAGCCGTACGTGCTCCTGGTTCCGGGAAGTAAAACAGGCGGCTACCCAATACTTTTTCCAAAACCTGTCCGCCGGGGAGCACGTACTGGAAGAACACTTTTTAGTAACCCAACAAGGTTTCTTTAACCAGGGAAGTATTCGGGTGCAATCGTTGTATGCCCCTCAATACGCCGGTTTTGCTCCGGGTGAAAAAATGCTTGTTAAAGAATAAAGGATTAAAAAGGTGATTATTGGAAAATTTGCATATCTTTGTTGCCCCATTTGGGAATACTATTATTATTAACCACTTAAAATCAATTGCTAACCATGGCCGAGTATTTAGATGCCCAGAAAAAGCAAGAGATTTTCGGACAGTACGGAACGTCTAATAAGGATACAGGATCTGCTGAAAGTCAGATTGCTTTATTTTCATACCGTATCGCCCATCTTACCGAACACATGAAGTCTAATAAAAAAGACTACGGCACACAACGTGCATTGCTCCGTTTGGTAGGAAAACGTCGCCGCCAGCTGGATTACCTGAAGGCAACCGACATTGAGCGATACCGTTCCATCCTTAAGGCGCTCAACCTCCGGAAATAGCTGACACATGCAGAGGAACATCCGTCTCCCTGCATTCACCAAACAAAGGCTGCACCCTCTACACAGAGATCAGCCTTTTTTTAATAAATTTCATAATTATACCGGTCCAAATTAACGCAATCCGGGGACAGGTATAACGCGGAATTGAATATTTTTAACAACCCCTTACAGGAAGGGGCGGATTGCAAGAGAAATAATACATGAAGATCATTAAGAAAGTCATCACCCTGGATGATGGCCGCACCATTGAGATCGAAACCGGGAAACTGGCCAAACAGGCAGATGGTTCCGTGGTAGTTAAAATGGGTGGCACCATGCTGCTGGCAGCAGTCACCTGTGCAAAGGAAGCAAAACCCGATACGGACTTTATGCCCCTTTCCGTAGATTACAAAGAAAAATTTGCCGCTGCCGGAAGGTATCCGGGTGGTTTTATGAAACGCGAAGGGCGTCCTTCAGATTACGAAATTCTGATTTCCCGCCTGATTGACCGGGCACTTCGTCCCCTGTTCCCCGACGATTTTCACGCAGAGGTATTTGTTAACGTATTTCTTATCTCGGCAGAAAAAGACATCATGCCCGATGCCCTGGCCGGTTTAGCAGCTTCTGCAGCCCTTGCCGTAAGTGACATCCCCTTTAACGGACCCATTTCCGAAGTGCGCGTAGCACGCATCAACGGAGAATTTGTAATCAACCCGTCTTTCTGCCAGCTTAAAGATGCAGATCTGGATATTATTGTAGGAGCTACCTATGATAACATCATGATGGTGGAAGGCGAGATGAAAGAAGTAAGCGAAGCGGAAATGCTGGAAGCCATCAAATTTGCACATACAGAAATTAAAAAGCATTGCAAGGTGCAAATGGAACTGATGGAAGAAACGGGGAAAACCGTAAAACGTGAATATTCCCACGAAGAAAACGACGAAGACCTGCGCAAAGCTGTGGAAGATTTTTGTTACGAGCGTTGCTATGCCATTGCCCATTCCGGGGAAGACAAACACGCCCGCTCAGACGCTTTTGAAGCCCTTAAGGAAGAGTTTTTGCAAACCCTCCCGGAAGAAGAGCGCGAGGAAAAAGCCCTTATGGTTTCCCGTTATTACCACGATGTGGAAAAACGCGCCATGCGCAACATGATTCTGAACGACGGCGTCCGCCTGGACGGCCGCAAGCCGGCTGAAATCCGTCCCATTTGGAGCGAAGTTGATTACCTGCCCATGGCCCACGGCTCTGCCATATTCACCCGGGGTGAAACGCAATCCCTTACGACTGTTACCCTGGGGACCAAGCTGGACATGAAAGAAATGGACGAAGTACTCATACAAGGTACCGAGCAATTTGTCCTGCATTACAATTTCCCTCCTTTCTCTACCGGAGATGCACGTCCCACACGCGGCGTAGGCCGTCGTGAAGTAGGACACGGCAACCTGGCACACCGTGCCTTGAAATCCATGGTTCCTGTGGGCGAAGACAATCCGTATGCCATCCGGGTCGTATCCGATATTCTGGAATCGAACGGTTCCTCTTCCATGGCCACCGTCTGTGCCGGTACGCTGGCGTTGATGGACGCAGGTATCCAATTAAAAAAACCTGTATCCGGTATTGCCATGGGTCTGATCTCGGAACCGGGCGGTAAGAAATATGCCGTACTCTCTGACATACTGGGAGACGAAGACCACTTGGGCGATATGGACTTTAAGGTTACGGGAACCCGCGACGGGATTACTGCAACCCAGATGGATATCAAAGTGGACGGACTCCCTTACCAGGTCCTGGAACAGGCGCTGGAACAGGCCCGTCAGGGCAGGCTGCACATCATGGACGAAATGGCTAAAACCATCTCGGAACCCAGACCAGAACTCAAACCGCACGTACCCAGGATTGTCCAGATTGTCATTCCTCAGTCCTTTATTGGAGCTGTTATTGGCACAGGAGGCAAGGTTATCCAGGAAATCCAGAAGACTACCGGAACCACCATCACCATAACAGAAGAAGGTGAATTTGGCATTGTGGATATTTTCGGTGAAAACAAAGAAGGCATGGACGCTGCACTGGAAACCATCAAAGCCATTACAACCGTTCCTGAAGTGGGCGCAGTATATACCGGCAAGGTGGTCTCTATTCTGGAATTTGGTGCTTTCGTAGAAATCCTTCCCGGCAAAGAAGGGTTGCTGCACATTTCGGAACTGGACTGGAAGAAAGTGGACAAAGTAGAAGATGTGGTGAAAGTTGGAGAAACAATTACCGTGAAACTTTTGGAAATAGACGAACGTTCAGGCAAAATGCGTCTTTCACTCAAAGCCCTCCTGGAGAAACCCGAGGGCTATGTGGAACCGGAACGCAAACCCCGTCCTTCGGGCGGTGACCGCGACCGCAACAACCGCAACTACTCACGTGGCAACGACCGCGGCCCTCAAAGAGGCCGGGGCGGCGACCGCAACAGGTAGAAGCGCAGAAGCGCAGACATCAGAAGCGCACACATTAGAAGCGCACACGCAAAAACAGCTCCTTCGGGAGCTTTTTTTTTGGTTGCGATTTTGAGTGCGTCTGTGCTGCGATTTTGCAGGTCGCTGCACAAGTAGTAGCACCAGGTCGCTGCACCAAAAGAACGGGGAACGCCTCCCGGATGCTGCGCTGTAGCTTCGCTACTGCTGCGCAACCGGGCCCCTCCCTCCTCGGGTGCGAGGTTCCCCTTTTTCTTTTGGTGTCAGCTCCCTTGTTCAGTGCAGTTGCATGCAATTTGGCGCATTTTTGGCATTTTAGATTGAATCTAGCGACGACTAACATCAAATAAATGACTACTCCCTGACACAACGCACAGAAAACCCGAAGCCCTTAAGGCTGTGGTACCTGTCCACGCGGCTGTTAAGGTAGTACAGGTACCGGGACCAGGCGTAACTTGAACTGCCCTTTGTAGAACTCCACCAGTAGCCGAAGCCACCAAGTTCACCGAACGCCCCACTGTCGTAACGGCTGCCCCCGGGAAGAGCTGTAAAACCGGATTTGTTCCTGTATGCAGGATAATCGGTACTTCCCACAGTTCCTGTTCCGGAATAAGACCACCAGCCACTTTCACTCGCCAGAGATTTAGCGATTTTATCTTGGACGGTTTCACTGTCGCTTTGCGGACCTGTTTTACCATCGTATCTGTATCCGTTATTAGACAAAAAAGTTTCTAGTTGTACCCACTCTGCATCACTGGGCAGGTGCCAGCCGGCAGGGCAAGCAGTGAGGGCTGCAGGCCAGTTATACAGCACACCGTAAGTATTATAATTATTTGTTGCTTTTGCAGCACTTAAATCCGTGCCGTTGTAATCGTACACATAGTAATAAGGATTGCTATAGGATCCTGTTCCCGGACCCACAACACTGGGCAAATACGCCAGGTTCTCGGCCATCCAGGTTTGGTTGCCTATGGTCACCGTTTTATACACATGGCCATCCCTGCTATCGGTGAAGGTGTCATCTGCTGTATCCTGGTTTGTTTTGAATGATCTTTGCTCCCCGTAGGCTGTACCTTCTGCATTTGTGGCATAGGCTCGTACGTAGTATGTGGTATTGGGAGAAAGTCCGGTAATATTGCTTGTATATGTTCCCAAGCCTGTTCCGTTTGTGGTTTTTGAGTTTGCCGTGGTCGGGTTCTGGGACGTGCTCCAGCAAACGCCACGGGCAGTAACACTTCTCCAGCCTTCATATGTTACTTCACAGGCACATTCAGCAGTTGATATAGTTATATTATTAATGGAGGACAGATTAACAGAGGGTAATAATTGATAACCTTTTGGGGGAACAATATAAAAAGGTACCGAAGTGTTTTTTTGCAGTGCATCAAAAGAATGAGTTGTTATTATTGTGTCGCGTAATAAACTCTGTTTTTCGATGATAACACTCTCTCTAGTGCTTTCAGATGCATCCATAAAGCTAAGTCCAGTGCAGAAATATTCAACCATGGACGTTGATATCCTGGTTACATCAGGCGCATACATGGTTTGCTTATAGCCACAATAAGCTTCTGCCCCAAGATCAAAAAAAGCCTTAGAGAATGATCCTTCCACAGTATTATCCCAAAATGATGTTTTACAACCATTAACAAAAATCCATGTATTTTTAAAATAAGCTGGACTGTACGTTGTTTCAGAGATCCATGTAGGTGTTATCCCATAAAAAACCCCTTCAACTCCAGAAGTTTTTGAAGTTTTCCATCCTTTTTTTCCTTGTTGTTTCAATTGACTAGTTTGTTTATCCGACACTTTTTCTCCGGTCATAATTGAGGTTATATTTACACCATTACTCGAAGAAGCCCCACCATGTGTATAAATTATTACAATATCATATGCACTCATAAATGAACCTCGAAATTTATCTAAATCTGCACCTTGATCAATGAATGACTCAGTTATATATCCCGCAGCTTGCAGAGTATTATATATTGTTTCAAGATCTCTTTTAGCTTGAAATTGAAAAGGAGCTAAAATTAAAGCTTTCCCACTACCGGATGGCTTGATTATATCGGAGGTATTTGTTTGTGATTTCGATTTTAAAGGTTCAGATTTCGTTGCTTTAGTCTCATTTGTGGTGAACCACCTGTCATCTGTATTATCAACAAAAAAATAATATAATTCCGAGCCATCTGTTAAATGCATAAGTATTGTATTGCCGGAAGCTTCTGCAGATACTACGTTTTCTAACAATTTAACTCCATCTGCAATAGCATTAGGATCTACCAATTCGCCAGCTTGTAGCGCGTTGGAGAGTGAGCTTTCTACTATCTCTTCAGCTTTAGTAACAATATTTTCAATTTCTTCTGTTGTGAAGCCTTTATCAATCGCATCGGGTTTGCAACCAAACAAAACGACGCTCATAATTAATAGGAAAGTAATCTTTTTCATTATTGAAATATTTTTGTAAAAATCTTTAAATCGCGTAAAGTTAAAGGAAAATATTTGCATAAAACATCGGGAAGAAAAGTATTTGTAGAATTAAAAAGCCAACAGAAATAAGTAGCTTATTTGTGTCCCACTTGTCCGAAGTGTCCTGTACCGGCAAACATGCCCGGGTGCGAGGTTCTTCTTTTACTTTTGGTACCGGTTTACACCACTAATTTCTAACACAGCGCACAGAAAACCCATGCCTCTCGTCCCAGTAGAGCCTTTGTAATGTGGTGCGCAAAAAAATTTTGGCGCATATAATAGGCTGCTTCGCAGCACCAATCATTTTATTTCGCTCTTCCGGCAATTTGAGGGGGAGGTGGTAAGTAACATGATTGTTACATAAACGCGTAATCCGCTGTCTTCGTGTTTGTTAAACACGTTTTCCTGTTTTCCGCTACTTACCACCCTCCCACAGCCGGCTCTGAAGCCTGATTAGGCCGAACAGTTGCTGCGCTGCAACCGGAAGTATCCTCGGTTCAGGACGGAGGAGGATACCATATAGGCGTAACCAAAAACAGGGATGTGATTTTTTATCAGATAGATACGGAGGGCCGTGACAGGACCGGGAAGATTATGAAGTATAACCGGCAGACGGGGAAACGGATTAAAGATGCCAAAGATGGGGGAAAATCTTACGGCAACACCGACAGGAGCATATGGCTATTAGCCCGGTGGAGCAGTATGAAGATTCCAGGTCACATCCCACTTTTATCAAAAGGATAAAAATAATTAGACCAACTTACGCTCAAGTTGTTGCGAATAGTGCTTCTTCGCAACTTATATGTTTTGTAGTGTTTCATAATCCCAAGATAGGAATTCATACTACTTTGAAAGGCCGCTATTTCTTCTGTTGTTGGCTTGTGATCCCTGACGATTTTATTGAGCTGTGTTATGGCATTATAAAAATTACCTTTTGTACGATTAGCAATGTAAATTCTATTTGGTTTTATAACTGTTCCTAAATATTTAACTCCTTTAGAATAATGTTGCAGGTAGATTTTATGAGGATGAAGTTCCAGATGTAATTCCCTTTTTAAGTATTCCCGAATAGTTGAGAGGTTAAATTGCCAATAGGTAACCCACAATCAAGATTGGCATAAAACAGGCTCTTTGTTGCCGGTAATCCTTCCCAATCTTTTATACTACCTTTTATAAAGTATAAGTTCTATGTCAAACCCAACTTTATGCCTTTGAGCAATAATCTCTTTTTCAACCATTTCATATAGTAACGGCTTATATATAGACATAAAGTATCCTTTGATATCGAGTTTTAGTATATAGCAATCTTTTGTATAGTTACGTGAACAGGAACGTATTGCGTTTGTTTTTTCGTGCATCATATGCATTTACTTGAAAACAACCACGGAAATTACTTTTCCGTGGTTGTAAAGTTTTCTCTTCAAATTCCTGACACAACGGACAGAAAACCCGGTTTCCAAGTGGTTGCGGCACCTGCAGACGTAGCTGGGAGAAGTAGGAGTAGTGCAGATGCCGGTGCCAGGCGCTATGCGGATCGTACTCTGAAGAACTCCACCAGTAGCCGTAGTTACCAATGCCGATGAATGCCCCATTGCTGCCACGGTCGCCCCCCGGAAGAGCTGAAAAGCCTGATTTGTTCCTATATGCAGGATAATCGGTATTGCCCACAGCTCCTGTTCCGGAATATGAATCCCAGCCACTTGCACTCGCCAGAGATTTGGCAATTTTTGATCCGCCTCCACCGGTGGTTCCATCGTAATTATGTCCATTATCAGCCAGGTAATTTTCCAGTTGTGTCCACTCTACATCACTGGGCAGGTGCCAGCCGGCAGGGCAGACACCTTGAACCTGGCTGGGATTAGCGGTACTGCTTCCTGCTCCATTCATAGCTGCCGGCCAATTGTAGAGCACGCCATACGTTTTATAGTTGGCCGTAGCTTTGGCAGCAGCCACATCTGTGCCGTTGTAATCATACACGTAATAATAAGGAACAGTATTAGTTCCTGTTTCCGGACCAACTACAGAAGGTAAATACTTCAGGTTCTCGGCCATCCATATTTGGCTTCCTATAGTAACCGTATTGTATAGGTATCCGTCACGGAAATCAGCCACTTTGTCAGCATCTACGGTCATTTCAGCCGCAGTTGCAAAGGTAAGAGCAGAGCCATTATGCGTTGCGTACAGGTGATACGTTTTCCCTACCGTAGCATTTCTTGCGCCTTTAGTAGTTGTTGCAGTAATAGGTGAACCATTACTCATTATCTCCAAGCCGAGAGCCGGCCAGGCAACCTCGGTGTTTCCTTCCAGGTTCATGGGAACCCAGGCCCAGAACTCCAAAATGCCTTCGGAAACTACGTTGGAAGAAGAAACAGGAAAAAAAGTAAGGAAGGCAGCATGTGTACCGGAGAAAGCTCCGGTGGTTATGTCGTATGTTTCAGCACCTGAGTTGCTGTACGCAGGAATAGCTGTAGATGCCGTTAAACGAGCCTCTGTAACCTTATCCAAGGCTGTAGTTCCGGTATTCTTAACCTGTATGCTAAAAAGAGAGCCTATGTGTTTGAATGCAACCATAATGTCAGGGTCGTTATAGCTGATGTTCTCTTGTGAAAAAACAAGAACCATTGCCTTATTCTTCTCAATCTCTTTCAAACTGCTGGATGTTGACTGAGCAACGGTGGGCAATTTGACAAGGCGGGGATTTTCACTATCAGGTCCGCCTCCGCCATAAACTCCGTACAGGTTGAATTCCCCGTCACTGATGCTACTCGGAATGTTGAGGGTAAACGTTGCCTTTTTGCCGTCCGGCGAAATGTCTGCGGCGCTCAGGGTGACCACTTGTGGTCCCTTATTCTCATTGTTTTGTGTAAACAAAAAATGAACTTCATCACCTACCTGCCAGGCAAGTTTGATAGCAAGACCGTCCTGCTCAAGCGAAATACGTGTCTGAGGAGTATCCTCCGGCATACCTACGGTGACTTTTATGGTTTTTCCCGAGGCGGCATCTCCGCCATTGACGGTATTGATGCTGTCAAAAACACAACCTGTAAACAACAGGATAGTTGTAAAAGTACCTAAAATACTAAATAATGTTCTGGTTTTCATAGTCATCGCTGTTTCTTGGTTTACCAAACCTCTCCGGGTAAATCTCCAATACTTCCACCACCAAGAACAGTTTGTTCTATGACAACGTCGGTAATCTTTATGACAGGAGGAGCGTACACTACCTCCTGAAACTCTTTCGCTTTCGCTTTCGCTTCTACTTTTGATTTTTTCATACTAGTTTAGTTTTACACGTTAATGGTGTTGTTAATGTTATTCATTTGCAGAACATTACCTTAAAAAAGCATTCGAACAAAGAGTAACATGTTGGAGCAAAGGCTCTGAAATTAAATACAACTACTTGCTCTTTGCTGTTTGGGGAGCTTAAAGTCTTTCAAGTATTTAATTCATGAATTGGTATCAAATGTATTCTTTTTTTTTTTAATAGCTACTTGTCTTAAGTATGGGGGTGCTGTAGCAAGGTTGCAATTACAATTGAGTGCGTCGCACTAACAACTATTAATTCTTAACGCAGTGCCAAGTTTCAAGGCAGTAGGTTGAAGGATAGTGAGTAGCTGCATTTTGAACAAGTGCGTAACGGCCTGAGTATGTGCGAACTGAAAGCGTCGGCCGTCTTTGACCACTCACTACCCTTCCAAAGTCAGCTGAGAAAAGGCAGTGGCACTTTCTTCTGAGAAAAACCGGACTTCTATAGGAATAACCCACCCCGGAATATTGCTGTGCATAAGGCGTACAGCATCTTTGGCTGTAGTAACCAGCTGCCAGGAAGGGTTTTTCTGTAACAACAGCTTGATTTTTTCAAGGTCTCTCCCGGAGAAGACATGGTGGTCGGGGTAATTCAGGTGGCGTTCCAATGTATAATGCAACTGCACATAGTCGCGCAACGGTTGTGCATTAGCTATACCCGTAACCAGCAATACGGATGAGTCTTCCCTAAGCATGCAAGCCGAGGCTTCGGCCCCAAGCCTGAAGGGCTGTCCGTAGGACATGTAGGTGTGGAAGGTTGGGTGAGGGGCGAGGGGTGAGGGGTGAAGGGTGAGAAGTGAGGGGGGAGGAGTGAGGGGGGAGGGGCAGTGGGTGAGGACCAGGCAGTCGGCACGGCGGGCGGCGGAGGGGAGGTCGCGCAGGCGGCCAAACGGTAGCAGACGGTCTTTCCAATAGGGCCTGTTATAATTTGACATCAAAATGGTTTTACTCGGTTTCAGGCGGCGGTGCTGCATGGCATCGTCCAATAGTATCCACGGATCTTCCGGGTAGTCGGCCAGCAAACGCTCTACTCCCGCTACCCTGTCTTCGCACACAGCTACTACAACGCCGGGAAAGCGGTATTTAATCTGAAGGGGTTCATCTCCCCACAACAGATGAGCGCCTGCTTCCCCATGGGGCTCGACGTAATGAAATCCTTTGGTTTTTCTGCCGTATCCGCGCGAAAGTACCATGGGGCGTTTCCCGTTTTGCAGCAACAGTTCCACCAGGTATTCGGTCATGGGAGTCTTTCCTGTACCTCCTGCTGCCAGGTTCCCCACGCAAATAATGGGCACTTGCGGGAACTCCCGGGAAGGGATAATTCCGGTATCGTACAAAAAATGGCGCACACCCAATACCCAGGCATAAGGTGAAAGCCAGATTCGTAAAAAATTTTTTACCCCCATTGCTCTGCAATATAGTCCAAAAGATCGTACAACCGGGCCGGGTCATTCTCCGTTACCAATTGCAACCGCACCTGTTTAAAATCGGAGAGCCCTTTAAAATAACAATTCAGATGGCGTCGCATTTCCAGCACCCCCACTCTTTCTCCTTTAACCTCAAGCGATTTGGCTAAATGGCGTTTGGCCAGCTGCACCCGCTCAACCACACCCATTGGCGGCAATACCTCGCCGGTTTTCAGGTAATGCCTTATTTCACGGAACAACCAGGGGTGTCCAAAAGTTGCCCTGCCAATCATAAGGCCATCCACACCGTACGTATCAAATGCATACCGAGCCTGCTGTGGAGTGGAAATATCTCCGTTTCCAATAACGGGTATCGTGATGCGCTCATTGGCCTTCACGGCTGCGATAGGACGCCAGTCGGCAGAGCCTTTGTACATTTGAACACGCGTTCTTCCGTGAATGGTAAGGGCGGCAATACCTACATCTTGCAACGCCTCGGCCAGCTCCCCAATAATGATCGAATTCTCATCCCACCCCAACCTTGTTTTTACCGTCACCGGTATCTTTACGGCCTGTACAATTTCCCGCGTAATAGCTACCAACCCTTCCGGATCACGCAACCAACCGCTCCCCGCTCCGCGTTTGGCAATTTTGTGTTTGGGGCATCCGAAGTTGATGTCAATGACCTCCGGTTCAGCTTCCTCAGCTATGCGGGCTGCCTCTATTAAAGCCTCGGGGATGTGCCCGTAAATCTGAATTCCAATGGGACGCTCCTCCGCAGAGAGCCTCAGCTTGGCCAGGCTTTTGTATGCATCGCGTATCAATCCGTCTGCCGATACAAACTCGGTATACACCATATCGGCCCCGTACTCTTTGCATATAAAACGGAAAGAGGCATCGGTTACATCTTCCATGGGAGCCAGAAAAAGAGGCTCTTTTCCCAAATCAATACCTGCTATCTTCATATGACAAAGATAATTTTTCTATTTTTGTAAGCCTATGAAAAAAATCAAAACTATTGGAGTACTTACTTCGGGAGGTGATGCTCCGGGAATGAACGCAGCCATCCGGGCCGTTGTCAGAACAGCTATCTTCCACAGATGTGACGTAATTGGAATCCAATGCGGTTACAGCGGTTTGCTGCAAAATCTTTTTGTGCCTTTACAAAGCCACTCAGTTTCACAAAAAATATCTACCGGAGGAACCTTCCTGAAATCTACACGTTGCCCCGACTTTCAACTGCCCAAATTCCGGGCTATTGCTTACAAACACCTTGAAGAACATAAGATTGACGGGTTGATAGTCATTGGCGGAGACGGGTCATTCCGTGGTGCAGAAATCATTTGTAAAGAAACCAATATCCCCGTTGTTGGCATACCGGGCACTATTGACAACGATATTTACGGAACAGATTATACCATTGGTTTTGACACGGCTGTAAACACAGCTGTTCAAGCCGTTGACAAACTCAGGGACACGGCCGATTCCCACAACATGGTATTCTTTGTAGAGGTTATGGGACGAGATGCGGGTTTTATTGCCCTGAATACCTCCATTTCCTCCGGAGCAGAAGCAACCCTGATCCCTGAAGTGCCCACCAACATTGACAATCTTTGTGCTTACCTGGAAATGGAAAGACGATCCAACAAAACCTCGGGCATTGTCATTGTGGCAGAAGGCGACGAGCAGGGAAGTGCCGCTGAAATTGCTGCCAAGGTTAAAGAGCGTCTGCCAAAATACGAAACCCGGGTCACCACCCTGGGGCACATACAGCGCGGAGGTGCACCTACTGCCAACGACCGCATCCTGGCCGGCATGTTGGGACACGACGCTGTTGTGGCTCTTTTGGAAGGGAAAACAGGCGTTATGGTGGGCATGGTCAACAACAAAACCGTTTTCACTCCATTTCACGAAGCCTGCTCCCGGCACAGTGAAATCAACAAACGCATGGTGGACATTGCCTATATACTATCGCTTTGATTTCTAGAAAAAAGTAGTATCTTTGCAACCCCTTTAAATTTAGGGGTCGTACTATATAAATACAAATTTTCTAAAAATCAACCAGGTGAACACATTATCCTACAAGACTGTAAGCGCCAACAAAGCTACCGTTACCAAAGAATGGGTAGTACTGGATGCTACGGATCAGGTATTGGGTCGTCTTGCTGCCAAAGCCGCTTTTATGTTACGCGGCAAGCACAAACCCAACTTTACCCCTCACGTGGACTGCGGTGATAACGTGATTATTATCAATGCAGAAAAAATCCGCCTGACAGGTAACAAGATGGACCAAAAAACCTATGTCCGACATTCAGGATACCCCGGCGGTCAAAGTAGCGAAACAGCCAAAGAGCTGCATAAACGCAGACCGCTTGCCCTTGTGGAACATGCCGTAAAAGGTATGCTCCCAAAAACACGCCTGGGTTCTGAGCTTTTCCGCAACCTTTATGTATATGAAGGTCCGGAACACCCTCACCAGGCACAAGAACCAAAACAAATCAATTTAAACGAAAACTAAACAGAGCATGGAAGTAATCAACGCCCTTGGAAGAAGAAAATCAGCCGTTGCTCGCGTTTACGTTCAAGACGGAAAAGGAAACATCATGATCAATGGTCGTACCTTGGAAGACTATTTTAAAGAAGACACCCTGCGGTACATTGCCCTTCAGGCATTGGAACTTACAGGTACTGCCTCTCAATTTGATGTAAAAGTCAACATGGTAGGAGGTGGTGTAAAAGGACAGGCAGAAGCTTTGCGCCTGGCCATTGCACGTGCCCTTTGTAAAATAGACGCCGAGGCATACCGTGGGGTATTAAAATCCAACGGAATGCTTACCCGTGATGCCCGCGAAGTTGAACGTAAAAAACCCGGACAACCCGGAGCGCGCAAACGCTTTCAATTTAGCAAGCGTTAAAAGCCGATTTACCAATGCACGGCAATTGTCAAAACACCTGCGACCAATTTTTGCTACCGGATGTTTCGGTTGCCGCGGAATAATTAAAGCGGACTGTCTCTGACACTACCCTTTAATTGCTAAAAAGAGTAACACAAAATTTAAAAAAACAGTAATGCCAAGAACAAATTTCCAGGAACTTCTTGATGCAGGCGTCCATTTTGGACACTTAAAACGCAAATGGAATCCCAAAATGGCTCCCTATATTTTTATGGAGAAAAATGGAATCCACATCATTGACCTGCACAAATCCATAGTCAAAATAGATGAAGCAGCCAGCGTTGTCAAACAGCTGGCCAAAGCAGGAAGAAAAATCCTGTTTGTTGCTACAAAAAAACAAGCAAAAGACATAGTGGCAGAAGCAGCCTTGTCTGTAAATATGCCCTATGTAACAGAACGCTGGCCGGGAGGTATGTTAACAAACTTCCCCACCATTCGCAAAGCCGTTAAAAAAATGAATACCATAGACAAAATGATGTCTGACGGAACATTTGAAACGCTTGCCAAAAGAGAACGCCTTCAGGTAACCCGCCAAAGGGCGAAACTGGAGAAAAACTTAGGGTCCATTGCAGACCTTAACCGCTTGCCCTCAGCGCTATTTATTGTTGATATTCAGAAAGAAGTCAATGCCGTAAGAGAAGCAACCCGTCTGAACATTCCCATCATTGCCATGGTTGATACGTGTTGCGACCCCACACCCATTGATTACGTAATTCCTTCCAACGATGATGCGGCCAAATCCATTGCCTTAATTGTTGATATTATGCGTCAGGCCATCAGCGAAGGTCTTGAAGAGCGCAAGATGGAAAAAGACAAGGAGGTACCCTTTGAAGGACAGTCAGAAGAAGGAGCAGACACAGCTCCTGTAAGACGTACCCGTGCTCGCCGTCAGCGTACGGACGAAGAGAAGAAGGAAGTGAAGGAAGAAGTGAAGGGTGAGGAGGTGAAGGGTGAGGAAGTTGCTGAACCTGTGAAAGAAGAAGTGAAAGAAGTGAAGAGTGAGGAAGCTCCAGCCGGTGCTGAAGAAAACAAACCCGAATAACATTTATAATCATATGGAAATTAAAGCAGTTGACGTAGCGAAACTACGCAAAATGACCGGTGCAGGAATGATGGATTGCAAGAATGCTCTTGTTGAATCCAATGGAGATTTTGAACGTGCACAGGAAATAATCAGAGAAAAAGGGAAGTTGGTTGCCGCCAAAAGAGCAGACCGTGATACAACAGAAGGTTCCGTTGTTGCACTTACAAATAACGAGAAAACACGTGGTGTAGTGGTATGCCTGGGTTGTGAAACCGATTTTGTATCAAAAAACCCCGAATTTCAGGAGTTGGCTAAGGGAATTGCCCGTACTGGACTGGAACATATGCCTGCTTCACTGGAAGAACTTTTGAAGTTACCCTATGAAGCCGGTACCATAGAAGAAGCTGTTACACGCCAGACAGGGAAGAGCGGAGAAAAACATGCCGTTCCGTTTTATGATAAACTGGAAGCTCCCTACCTGGGATCCTACATTCACATGAACAACAAACTGGCTACGGTAGTTGCATTCAATAAACCCATTCCGGAAGAAGCAGCCAAAGAAATTGCCATGCAGATTACGGCCATGGCTCCTGTTTCTATTAACCGTGACTCCTGCCCTCAGGAAATCATTGATAAAGAACTGCACATTTACCGGGAACAAATCCGCCTGGAAGGGAAACCGGAAGAAATGGTAGAACGGATTGCCCAGGGCAAGCTCAACAAATTCTTTAAAGAATCTACTCTGGAAGATCAGATTTTTGTCAAAGATGGCAAAATCTCTGTAAAAGAATACCTAAAAGGTGTTGATCCTCAGGCAAAAGTAACTGCATTCGCCCGTTATTCTCTTAACGATTAGAATACAGATAGTAGAAAAAAAAGGCTGGCCTGTTATATAGGCCAGCCTTTTTTCTTAGTGCCGGTTACCGGCACATCTTAGCCATTACCAACCCGGATTCTGGGTTATGGTATACCCTTTGTCTTTGTACATGTTAATAACATCTGTACAAACAGGTTGCAGATAATTCCTGACAGTAAATGGATCACGGTTCTGAATGCCCTGAGGAACGTAAAAGCCTACCATATCGGCCTTATTCGTTCCGGTATAAGCTACAACCGTTCCGTCGGGCTTCACGACTTTTAATGCTTTACCATCACCCTGATCTATTTGTTTCCCCGCTATCAGGTAGTCGAAATTGATATCATTCCCCGATTGGGTTGTGTTGAAGTCGCACCATGTTCCAAGAAGCAGGTCGGGGTTGGTGTCACCATTCATCAGTTCCATTTTTCCCCATCTGCGAATATCCAGAATACGGTTGTTTTCAAACACAAATTCCATACGACGTTCACGACGTATTTCCCAAAGAAGGGGGTCGCTAACTATACCTGCCAACGTATTTGCTTCGGCAGAAGAAGTACGCGCCGGATCATCGGGTAAGGCACCCAATAATAAGGGTGCCGTCTTTGTGACACCTTTGGCAAGTGCATAGTCATCCAAAGGCCTGTTGCGTATTGCATTAATGGATTTGTCAAGATCGGCCTGTGTAACAGCAGAACCTCCATAGGAGAGAGCCAATTCCTGTTTGGCTTCAATCCAGTTCAGCACCACTTCTGCAAGACGGATTACCGGGAATCCGTTGGTATTGGTGTTGGATCCGTATTTTGCAGGACGGGATTCACTTACGTTATCAAAAGAATACCTTACCCCTTCCCTGTCTATAAACTTACATACATAAAGAAGAGTCGCTGAAGATGCCAGGGGAGCTTCCCAGAATGTGGCCTCAAAACGTGGGTCACGTGTGACGCCCATGTTCTTAAGATCAAAATTATCGGCACCTTCTACCGTTGAATTCTGCCAGGGTTTGCCGTCGTTACATATAAACGCTTTGGCAAGAGCCAGGTTGGCTGCAGGTCCCTGAGACTCGGCAAGGTTTGAATAGGAGGCAATGCAATGCCTTGTGGACAATTCTGCACTGTATTCACGGAACAAAAGGATTTCATTTCCCGGCTTGCTATCAGAGCCGAACAGGGAACGGAAATCTGTATCAAAAGAATACTTGCCCGAATTAATTACCAAATCACCTGCCGTCACTGCCAAGGTAAGGAATTTCTTAGCCAATTCGTTTGTACCTGATCCGGGATGGTATTTATACCAGGTCCCTTCAAAAAGCATATAACGAGACGCCAATGCGGCTGCAATGTATTTGTTAATATAGTTTGTTCCGTCGTTTGCCCTGATATTGGCAATGGCATAAACAAAATCATCATAGACTTTATCCATAACCAATGTCCTGGGATCCCTGTCTTTGTATTGTTCATCCATTTCTGTATCGCTCACCGGAGCATCGTAGTACGGAACATCTCCGAATGACTGTACCAGACGGCTGTATTCCATCCCTCTGAAAAGCCGGGTAACGCCGTTCCAGTGGTTAAACTGTTCATCTGTCAGGTATCCGTTTTCTTTCATGGTCTCCAGACGGAGCATAAGTGTATTCCATTTCCTGACCCATCCAAAGTTCCAGGGAGATGCCCCGCTCTGGTAGAGCCAGTAAATAGTAGTTGCCGACTCTGAGCGGTACCAGTTGTCCGCAGGAACAGCTGCCAGGAATGATGTTTGTTTACCTGACGATGTCATGTCGTCGTTGAAATTAGCACCTCTGTAAGGAACGTAAGCAGTACCCCATGACACATCGTATCCGTTGAAATAGTTGGGATAACCTCCATTCACAAACAGACGCACATTGGCTTCATTAGTCCAATAGTTTGAATCGTCCATAGCTGTTTTCTGGGGTCTGTCCAGAAAATCACCGCATCCTGCAAGGATTAAGGCCGCTAATAAACTTATAAGTAATATTGATTTCTTCATTGTGTCTGATTTTAGAAAGTTAACTGAAGGCCGACAGATGCGCTCTTAAATGTTGGAACGCCAACACCTGTGCGGGATGAATTGTAGTTGCTCGTATTCAGGTAGGAATATCCTGCAATTTCTTCCGGGTCTATAGGAAGTCCGCGAAGTTTGTCAAACGTCAGGAAGTTTTCCAGGGAAACATAAATACGCACATTGTTGATCATAGCCTTTCTGGTTAATTGTCTGGGCATTGTATACCCTATGGTGAGATTCTTCATCCTTAAATAGGCCATATTTAACAGATACTTGTCGCAAACCTGCATATTATTACCGGTACTGCTAGCTCCCAGGTTATAGGCACGGGGATAAAAAGCATCGTAATTGCTGGCAATCACATTACCGCTGCCATCTAAGGTTTCATACCAGAAATCTCCGGCTATTGCCTGAGGCATGGCTCCGTCAGAAGAGTTAAACCCTGGGATGGACAGAGGGCTGGATCCCCACATAGCACGTTTACCAACACCCTGGAAGAATACCGAGAAATCAATTCCCTTGTACTCCATACCAAGGCGGAAACTGTATTCATAACGAGGAGTTGTGTTTCCAATCACGGTAAGGTCCCCGTGGTCATCAATCAACTGGCTTCCATTATTGATTACGCCGTCTCCGTTAAGGTCCTTAAACTTCACGTCGCCGGGGCCAAACCTAAAGTTGGAGCTTGTCTGTAATTTACCCTGTGTGGGAGCGTTGGAGTCCTTTAGCTTGTTAATTGTGTATCCATCTTTGCTGGTAACTGTTACAAGTTTTCCGTTCTCATATACAAAATCGTCTTTCTGATACATCCCGTCAACTTTATAACCCCATATTTCACCATATTCTTTTCCTTCATACCAGGCACTTATGCTTGTAGTACTTCCGTATTTAAGAATATGGGTAACAGCATCAGATAAGGCAGCGCTTGCCGTAATACGAAAACCGCTGGCAAATTGATGCCCAAAATTCAGGGCTACTTCCCAGCCGTTTGTACGTAGAGATCCAAAGTTTCCTTGAGGAGCGGTTGTACCGTAAGTATAGGAAAACCCTTCTCCCGGAACAATCATGTTTTTAGTATCCCTTTGAAACCAGTCAAACGAAGCACTCAGAGCACCGTTAAATACACTGATATCAACACCCACGTTAAGGGTAACAATATCTTGCCATGTTATAATGGAAGAAACAGAAGCAGGAGTTCCAAAATATGTGTCTCTTGCTCCGTCATGGAGCCAGTAGGAATTAGCTCCGCTCATTGTGGGCACATACAAAGTATTGCTTACGGACTGGTCGCCAATGGAACCCCAGGAGCCACGCAGCTTCAAGCTGGTGATCACAGGTTTGGCAAAATTCATCCAAGGTTCTTCCATCACACGCCATCCAAAAGAGAAGGAAGGATACCAACGCCATTGGAGGTCTTTGGGGAACTTGGAAGTTCCGTCGTAACGCAAGTTGGCTTCTACTAGGTACCTTTCTTTAAAATTGTAGTTAACACGTCCAAAAAATCCGAGCTGTGAATCCCAAAGGAAATTCCCGCCCGAAGTTTGTGTTCCGGAAGCCAGACTGAACTGCGGATTGGTGTAATCCAGCAATACCAGCTTCTGAGACCACGAGAAGTTGTATTCATAAGCCACAGCGTTCATACCCACCATAAAATTAAACATATGAGCGTCCTTAATGTTCAGGTCGTATGTGGAAGTGAGGTTGAACGTGCTGCGGGTACGGTTGGCAGCATCCCTGTAGATATGATCCGGATTGGAACCCGAAGCCGTATATCTTGAATAATTAAGCATATAGGCAGGAATGGAAGCTCCAAGGGAGTTGTACTGGTTCCATTCATTATCCCTGTAAACCCTTGCACCGTCTGCATTGTTCAAAGGAACAGCCGAGACCCAGGTGTCACCTGCCAGGAAACTTGTACCGGGATTAAACTCAATGGTTTCCTGATTGGAATAGGTGTAATCCAGGTTAATGTTCCAGTCTTTCACCGGAGTAATGGTCAGACCCGCATTGGCACTGGTATAGTTGCTGGTAATGGAAGCTGTATTGGCTACAGCTGTTTCATACGTGGCATTTCTAAGCGGATTGCCGTTTTCATCGGATGAAGCCATAGGGTATGTTGGTCCCCATCTGTACATATAGTACCAGATATCTGCTGTTGTAGAGGAAGTAGCATAAGCCCAACGTTTAGCCGTTTTTGAGTACATCAGACCGGCGTGAACAGAAAGGTATTTGTTGATTTGAGTGCTAACCCTTGCCGAAGCATTCCAACGTTGGAAGTCGTCATGTTTGGCAGTTTTCATCATACCGTTCTGATCCAGGTATCCCAGACCAATGTTAAAATTGGTTTTTCCTGCTTTACCGTTGACCGAAATGTTGTGGTTTTGGGTGGGAGCCCATTCCCGAATCAGGTAATCGTACGGATCGTACGTTCTGATTCCGATTTTTCGGTTGCTGGCATCTACATACCAGTCACGGCCGTAAACCATAGGTGCGTAAGGATCAAGTGAATTTCCATACTTCTTGTCCCAGGCAACGGCAGCATTGTAACCGGCCCTGTCAATAAGCCAGAAAGCTCCAACAGGGGTGGTTGTTCCAATGCGTTCAGCTGCTTCAACCGTATAGTGCAAAGCATCTACACCGGCCATTTCGTATTGCTTGGACATATTCTGAAAGGAAACGTTCCCGGAATAGTTCACCGAGACACTTTCTGTCCTGGCTCCCTTTTTAGAGGTAATCAGAATTACACCAAAAGCAGCTTTGGATCCGTAAATGGAAGCCGATGCCGCATCTTTCAATACTGAAATTGACTCAATATCATCCGGGTTAACCAGCTGAATGTTGGGGATTTCCACGTTGTCCAGCAAGATCAGGGGCGATACGGAGCCTTGGGCAGACCCCACATGACCACGAATTCTTATAAGGGCAGCAGATCCTACTTCTCCACTACCTACCTGGATGGAAAGACCGGGAGTGGACCCCTGAAGGGCACGCCCGACGTCTGCAATAGGACGCGAAGTCAAAGTTTCCTGGACATTTACAGAAGCTACTGCTCCGGTTAGATTTACTTTTTTCTGGGTGCCAAATCCGACAACCACTAAATCTTCCAGAACAAACGCCTCTTCTTCCATAATAACATCAATCCTGGCTCGCCCATTGACAGGTACTTCAACGGTCTTATAACCAAGCGAAGAAAAAATAAGTGTTGCAGAAGATGGTGCTGTGATGGAATACTTTCCATACAGATCCGTAGTACCGGATAACACCGTCCCCTGCACAACAACCGTAACCCCCACAACGGGGCCGGTATTGTCCGAAACAGTACCTGTAATGGTAATGTTTTGTGCATTTGCAGTCATTGCCATCAGCAACATGATGCAAGTCACGAGGATAGGTTTTCTTGATAGCATAAGATATAAAATTAGTTTAGGTTTTAGTGAAACTTGTTCAACTAAGTTATTATTAACAATCTCCAACGAATATCGATATTATTTATAATATAACCAAATAGAAAACAGGGCGGAAGAACTTTTAAACAACCTCACAGAATTTGCTTGTGTTCCTGTTGCTCGTCAAAGCGTTTTCTCAACTATAATATTGTAATATTTATGGAGGTTTACGTAAAAAAACATAACTTCGCAGATTAAATTTATGTGTGACAATTTATTTATTAACCTAACTTTTCACTTATGTTCATTACAAAAAAACTAAGCCGCCTCTTGGTGGCTACATGTGCCCTAATCCTCTCAACGGGGACTATTTGGGCTCAGAACATGAACGTTACCGGAAAGGTAACTGATAAAAACGGAGAGCCGGTCATTGGGGCCTACGTACTTATACAAGGCACAAGTACAGGCACATCCACCGACATTGATGGAGCATACCTTATTCCTTCAGCTCCTGCAAACGGATCTTTGGTTTTTTCTTCCCTCGGCTTCAAAGAAGTCGTAGTTGCCATTAACAACCGGACCGTGGTAAACGTTGTTCTGGAAGAAGAAGCTCTTTTTCTTGAAGAAATGGTGGTTACTGCCTTTGGTATAAAGAAGGAAAGAAAATCCCTGGGGTACGCTGTAGAGGATCTGGGTTCTAACGAACTTATGAGAAACAAAACAGCCAACCCGATCTCTTCTCTTTCCGGGAAAATAGCAGGGGTAAACATTACCCAATCTTCCGGAGCAGCCGGAGCGGGCGCTCAGATTATTTTACGTGGGGGAACATCCGGTTCCGAAGGCAAAGACAACCAACCTCTGTTTGTTGTGGACGGTGTGATTTACGACAACTCTTCCACCTTGGTTGGTAACTCTGCGTTTGACGGATCGTACCGCGCTGCCACCACTACTTCTAACCGTATTATGGACATGAACCCGGAGGACATCGAGAATATGTCCATTCTTAAGGGGCCTGCTGCCTCTGCTCTTTACGGTTCACGTGCTGCCAACGGTGTTGTGCTTATCACTACCAAAAAAGGAAAAGATGGTGTTGTTGAAGTTAATTTCAACTCTAAATTCACTACATCCTGGGCTAAGAGCCTTCCGGAAGTACAAACCGAATTCAAAAGAGGTTATATGGAAGACCAGTACGATAGCAGTAAAGCCTATACCGGAACTGTATTTAACGACTTTTCCTACAACTCCTGGGGAGAAAGATCCAACAGCACAACCTACGATAACATTGGGAATTTTTTCCAGGGTGGTAATATTTTTGATGAAAGCTTAAGCATTGCAGGCGGTACCAAAAATAGCAATTTCTATTTGTCCGGTTCGTTTTATGATCAACAAGGTCTTGTTCCTGAAACCGGTTACAAGAAATACACGGTCCGCTTCAATGGCGAACAAAGAGCCGGCATTTTTACATTTGGTGTAAATGCAGCCTATTCACAAGCCCATACTGATAAAACCCTTACGGCCGCGGGACTTTACGGTTCATCCGGCACAGGAACCCTTTACGGGGTGTACAACTGGTCACCGTTTGATAACATGGCTCATTATGCAAACGAAGACGGTTCCCGATACAGGATGTTTGGTGACAGGCTGGACCCCTGGGATGAAAGAGATAACCCGTACTGGATTATCAACAGAAACAAGATGTATGAAGATAACGAACGTATCACAGCCAACGTAAGCGTAAAAGCAGACATTACTAAATGGTGGTTCATACAATATCGTTTGGGCGTTGACTCGTATACATTGGAAGCCGCCAACCGTATTGCTGCAGGAGGTGCCATAAAACAAATCTGGCAAAACGGTATGATGAGCGACAACAGCAAGCGTTTCCAGTACCTGTCGCATAACCTCATCTCAAATATGTCAAAACAATTCGGGGATTTTGATTTTAACCTGTTGCTGGGTGCTGCCCTTGACGATACACAAAGTGAGACCAACTACAAAATGGCTTACAACTTCTCTGTTCCCGATTTCTTCTCCTATGCCAATGCAACCACAGAAAACAAATCTTTCTCGCACGGTGCTTCTCAGAAACGTTTGGTAGGAGTATTCGGCGAATTTCGTGCTTCCTGGAGAAATACGCTGTACCTGACCGTTACCGGACGTAACGACTGGACATCTACACTTCCGGTTGAAAACCGTTCTTATTTCTACCCCTCGGTAAGTGGTTCTGTTGTATTTACAGAGCCCCTGCAAAAAGCCGGAATTTTATCAAACGATATCCTTAACTTTGGTAAAATCCGGGTTTCCTGGGCTAAAGTGGGTAAAGATACGGGAGCCTACGAAACCAATACGGCTTTGTGGCCTGTGGGAACTTACCTAAATGGAAAGGTTGGAGTAGGTAACTCGTGGACACGCGGAAACCCCTACCTGAGACCGGAAATGACCAAATCTACTGAAGTTGGTATTGAGCTGAGTTTTTTCCATAACAGGTTGCATATTGACTACGCTTTTTATACGAACGACTCCTACAACCAGATCCTGAGCCCCCGTGGTCCTCAATCCACCGGCTACATTTTCTGTTCCATCAACGCCGGAAACGTATATAACAAGGGTATGGAATTGTCTATATCGGGTACGCCTATTGAACGGAAGAACTTCACCTGGGCTATGGGCCTGAATATGGCCGGGAACCGTGGTACACTGGACGGACTGCCCGAAGGTATGGACGTTATGTACGTTACAGACGTTCAATATGCCGGAGCTCAGGCTGCATCCTTTAATGGCGGAAACTTTATGGCTATTGCCGGTACAGAGTGGAAGAGAAATGAAAATGGACAAGTCATTCTGGATAAAAACGGAATGCCTACTTACACAACTTCCTTATCTCAGGTTGGTAACCGGGAAGCTACATTCAGCGGAGGTTTTAACAACACGTTTACCTGGAAAAATCTCTCTTTCAACATGTTGTGGGAATTCCGCATGGGTGGTGATGTAATCAACGGCACACGTTATGCTATGGATATTACCGGTGTCAGCAAATTTTCCGGCGATGCCCGTAACGAAACCCTTACCGTATCCGGTGTAGATGCCAATGGAAATGCAGTTTCTAACAGCTGGAACATCAACAACACTTACGTATTCAATGGAGTAGAAACAAGTGGTTACAATATTATCCAGAGTTACTACCAGACATATTATCCAAAAGAAACAGCCAACTATATTACTTCGGTTAATCTGTTAAGGTTGCGCTCCATCTCTGTTTCCTACACACTTCCTAAGATTAACAAGCTTGGTTTTATTAAACGTGCCTCTGTTACCGCTTCAGCCAACAACTTGTTTCTTATTACAAACTATGAGGGAGATCCGGAAGTTGCAGCTTCCGGCGCCGGTGTTGGCGGCTCTTCTTCTGTCGGATTTGACTATTTAGGAGTACCTGCCACATCGGGTATGACCTTTGGTCTTAACTTGACTTTCTAAAATGTTTTATAAATATTTAAAAAGTAATCTTATGAAATCAATTCGATCGATTATACTATGTGTGGCTGTTCTGATAGGAGTATCGCTTTCCTCTTGTAACGAATGGCTTAATGTAAACACAGACCCGGAGAATCCTTCTTCAATGAGTGCCTCATTTCCTACCCGTCTGGCACATATAGAGTTTTATACCAACAGTGCCAACCAATTTGCCGCATGGCGCAGCAGCTTGTCAATGGGAGACTGGACAAGGTATTACAATGGCGGTACATACTGGCATATGTCTTATTGGAATCCGCAAACGGGTGCCGTCACTACCGCTTACCAATGGTGG
>Ga0265294_10001129_pt1 | contig 36184 bp, 28 predicted proteins | sample MunlanPumphouse3_FD_192504 | JGI IMG/M metagenome (GOLD analysis project Ga0265294, IMG submission 192504) | Groundwater microbial communities from a municipal landfill in Southern Ontario, Canada - Pumphouse #3 | ecosystem: Environmental > Aquatic > Deep subsurface > Groundwater | place...
CATTTCTGGCATGCTGGATTCAATCTAGCGCGCCAAGTTTTTTTGCCATTGCGGTATCTGCCTTTTAATCTGGCAGTTGCAATTTCTTCAGAAAATGTTGGCGCGCTTGATTGAATCTAGCGCGCCAAACAGGGGGACTATTTCGCAGTGGAAATGCCCTGATTGCAGCAGTCCAATCAAAATAGATGCAGCTGTTAGCATTCCCACGTCGTTAGCTTTGGTGTTTGGTCTGATTATTATTCTGAACTGGGTTGACCCTCCCATTTGGGGTGGCTTGTTGATTGCTGTCGGGTATGCTGCGTTTGCGTTGATTGTTTATTATAAAACGGTGAGGCTCTCATAGAGAGATATATAGATTCACCTACGATTTCTGTATGGAACTATTAAGGGTGGGGGCTAGATATAAATGATGGAGGTTACATTATGGCAAATTATTATTGTGAGTATTGCGGAACAAAGCGCTCTTCAGTTATAGCGCTAACAGGTCAGTTTTGTCATAGACATCCTGATGGTCCTAATAAAGGAAAACACGCACCTGCTTTGTAAAAGAAAAATCGTTGCATAAATAATAATACCTATTCCTGCATAGTTGGGCAATGGCTTTAAAGCAATCCATAACACAGGATGGTAGCAATGGGTACAAAAGGTAAGTGGTAATATTCATTTTGATTCCAAATAGGGCACAGGCAATGAATGCCCCAACAGCAATTCGTTTACTTTTTTTTTATCAACTGTTTAAGAAGTTCCTTCTTGTGTTATACATTAATAGATAGCCACGTTTTTCAGCCGGACTTAAAAATGAGCGATTTACCAGCGTCTCTACAAAGGGTTGTTGTTGTAAGAATGGATTCAGCAATTTCTCGATTCTAGGTTCAATAACACCCATTCTTTTGGCTAATTCAGCAAAATCGGCTTTTGAGGGGTGTCTGCTTTTTTTGTATTCGTCACTTTTAAAACTATCAGCAAACAGACCTTTGTCTAATGCAAAATCAGAATCGTCCACATGGAGTCTTGTATTTATTAAATCATAAGCCGGGCTGAGTAAGTAATCACCTTGTGACGATTCCAATAGTGAGAAATTTTTTAAGTGTGCATCACCATTTGAGAATAGAAAATTGAAGACAACCAATGAGAAATATTTCTCTATTTCTACTTTCCATGCCGGCACAAATTTCTGTATAAGCCTGCCAATTTCTTCATAACTGTATTCATATTTAAAATTAGCTCCTGCATTGTCTGTAGTTTTACCGGCCAGGGTTGCCAGATCTTCTTTTCCCCACTTGCCTCCATCCTTTTTTACATCGAATCGTTTAGTGATGTATGCAGGTGAACCGTCTTTAAAAAATATCAAGGCATTTTCGGCCGTATGTATCCCATAAACTTGCTTTGCAATTTGCATGGTTAGATGCTCGTTTGCCGGAACCTGATCAACCTTTTTTAAATCTCTTGGTATGGGCTTAAGTATATATGTTCCCTGTTCCCCTTCTTTGGTCAGGCGTAACGTATTTTTTTCAAGAATCAAACTCAACTTCTCTTGAACTCCCGATATAGATATACGTTTGCGGTTTTCCAGGAACAGTTCTGCTACTTCTTCATTATGCTTCGGGTACTCATAAGGTAATATATGACTTACCTTTTTGCCATTAAACATGTTTCGTAAACAACCCGGACTATACGTTGTGTGGCCTTCTGCTAATGTTCCCGGGCAGTATTTTAATTCATTGGGATTCATTTTTCGGGTATTGGTTTTACTGTAACCGCTCCAACGGTATCGATTTGTGCTGTTGCCATTAGCAATCCAAAGCTGTCATCTTCATCAATATGTAAATGAAGGCTTTGTAACTTTCTGTTTACTCCTTCGCTTAGCATGTTAAAGAAGAAGGGGAACAAAAACTCACTTCTGTATTCTTTTTTTGTTTTAGGAAGCGTTAAGCTGATGGCCGGTTTGTTGTCATCCATAAAATAATTGTCATCATATCTAAATACGAATTGATGACGATTTTCTTCTACCAGTGTTCCTGCCAACAGGCCGTTACGATACACTTCTACTGCTCTCATTTACACTCTTTATGATGTTTTTTTTACTTCCAGCTTTAGTTCCATTCCTAAAACATCGGCTAATTTGTTTAACACACGTAATGAAGGATTGAATTGCCCTCGTTCCAATTTGTACAGGGTGTTAATACTGATTCCCGCCAACTCAGCTAAGTGAGCTTGCGTTATGCTTAACTCTTCTCTCCTTTCTTTTATTGTTTTTCCAAGTGGCTTGACTAACATTATAATGTGATTTTGACAACAAATATAGATTTAAATGTTAAAACAAACAACAAAATCACATTAAAATGTGATTGTTAAGGTGTGGAACCAAATCTTACATTTGGCAACCCCACCAGGGCCCTTAGGTATCCATGAAGGATGGCGAGGGGTAAAAGCAAGAAACCCGCCAGAAGCATACCCTGTTCGTAGAACACTGTGCTGCCTTTGTATTTTTTTCCTTTGAGTCTTGAAAGGGCCGCGCTAAAAGGGATGCCGTACATGTTCCCGGCAATCATCATTTGGCATGCCGCCAGTATAATCTCGGCTTTTTCCCGGCCATATTCTTCCACAATCGAGTTGTAGGTGCTTTTTTGAGGGAGGCCCCTGGAATCGGCAAAGTGTTGAGCAAAGAGGATGGCTTTTGCCTCTTCCACTACGACAAAATCACTTCCTCCACTCAGGAAACTGTTTATTTCTTCGTTGCTCATGCCTTGTTCCAAAGCCATTTGCGTGTGCTGGTAGGAACAGGCTGCACATCCGTTTACCTGGGTGACAGCCAGCTGCAACCGTTTTATGAAATTGGGGTCAACCAGATGGGTTTTGCTGTTACCTCTAAGTTTTGATATTGCTCTTGGAGCAAAAACAAAGGAGCGGTACAACTCCCATAATGTAAACTTGCGCTTAAACTCATTGGTGAGAAGTACGGCATCTGCAAGGCTTCCTTTTTTTGTCATGTCTGTGTGATTTTGGTTGCAAGTTGCAATATTTATACCAATACTGTTGGCATCATTTTCTTGCAGATTTACGATTCAAAAGTAAATCTGCAAACTTTACTCATTTAATCTGAAGGATTTTTTAAAGCAAGCTCTTTCGTTTTATGCTTTGTCTCTCTTACATTAATAGCTATTTCCACTATGATTCTAAGTACAGACCAAGTAGCTACTGAAGTCAATAATATGCCAAGGGAAATAACCAATCCTGTGAAAGTTATGTCGTTATATCTATCTAGACCAATAGTGAATAGAGTGGTTATGCTAGCAATTATTCCAAATATCAGAACAATAATAGCAATGACTTTTAGGATTTTTTCTGCCGTAGTTGGAACATTGATGACTTCTTTCTTGGTTGGTGGAAAATATTTACAGATTTCACTGTATTCTTTATCAGTAACCGTAATAGCTCCGTCTATTAGAATAAAAAACATTTTCTTTTCCGGATCCCATTCTGTATCTGGAAAGTGATAATCATAGTATTTGCGTTCGCTTTTTTTCTTATCAGTCAATCCAAGGCTTATTAAATGTTCATCACGTTCTTTTTTCTTCAAAGCATCCAGCCGTTCTATTTCTTGATTTATCAGGTCTTGTACTTTTTCATTCATGGCATAAATTTTAAGTTAATATCTTATGGAACAGAGGTATGTAAAATTACATTAAATATTAAAAAGGCACAAAGATTTAGACCAAGTTAATCGGCTTAAAATGCTACCTTAGTACGTATGAAATGTAACATCCAATATGCCTCGGACCTTCATTTAGAATTCCCTGCCAATAAGGAGTACTTAAGGCAGCATCCGCTACAATCTGTAGGGGATGTGTTGGTGTTGACAGGCGACATTGTGCCTTATGCGGTAATGGAGAAGCACAAAGATTTTTTCTCATACGTGAGTGATCATTTTGAGACAACTTATTGGGTTCCCGGCAATCACGAGTACTACCACTTTGACATTACTCAAAAGAGCGGTGTATTGTTTGAACCCATCCGCAGTAATGTGTTTTTAGTAAATAATACAACTGCGGTTCATAGGGGTGTAAAGCTTCTTTTTTCAACACTTTGGAGCAGCATCAGCCCGGCTTACCAATGGCAGATAGAAAGAGGACTGAATGATTTTCGTTTAATCCGACACAAAGAATTTCGCTTTTCTGCAGAACGTTTTAACCAATTACACAAAGAGAGTCTGGCATTTATTAAAGCCGAGGTAAAAGTCGAGAAGGATAAAAAAATGGCTGTTTTTACGCACCATTGCCCTACGTTTTTTAATTACCCCCGGCAATACAAAGGCAGTGTGCTGAACGAGGCGTTTGCCGTTGAGTTGTTTGATCTGATTGAAACATCGGATATTGCCTGTTGGGTATTTGGACATCATCATATTAACGTCCCGGAATTTCGTATTGGAAACACCCGGCTTGTTACTAACCAGTTGGGATACGTACATTTGGGAGAGCACGATCTGTTTGACACAAAAAAAGTTATAGTACTATAAAGTACTATAAAATATTTAACGTAATGAATAAATTACAGGTAATATCTTCAATTGATTGAATAATTTATTATATTTGCTATGTGAAAATAAAGATATTATGCTACCACGTGAATTAGAAAATAAAATATTATCTGATATTAAACCACAAAAAGTTGTATTGCTATTGGGTGCACGACGTGTTGGGAAAACTGTACTTATGGAAAAAATAATCAGGCAGTTTGGAGATGGTGTAGTTTTTTTAAATGGAGAGGATTTTGCCACTTTAGAAATGCTCTCGTCAAGAACCATATCCGGTTATAAACAGCTGTTTGAGGGAGTAAAATTACTTGCCATAGACGAAGCTCAGAACATTCCTGATATTGGTAATATTCTCAAATTATTAGTTGATCACATAGAAGGTTTATCTGTGATTGCATCGGGATCATCGTCCTTTGATTTATACAATATGGCAGGCGAACCACTCGTGGGAAGAGCCACTCACTATCAATTGTTCCCTTTTTCAGTGAAAGAATTATCTGGGGAAGAATCCGGAATGGATACTATGCGACGTTTGGAGGAACGACTTATATATGGTATGTATCCAGAGCTGAGGTATATACTTGATTTTGCTAAAAAGAAACAATACCTGCATGAAATAGTTAACTCCTATCTTCTAAAAGATATATTAATGATTGATGGCATAAAGAATTCTTCAAAAATGCGTGACTTATTAAGACTCATTGCATTTCAAATGGGTAGTGAAGTTTCTTATGACGAGTTGGCAAAGCAACTTGGATTGAGTCGTAATACGGTAGAGAAATACCTGGATTTGCTTTCTAAAGTATATGTTATTTATAAACTTCCGGCTTTTTCAAAAAATAAACGGAAAGAAATATCCAAAAGCAGCAAATGGTATTTTATAGATAATGGGATAAGAAATGCGGTTATTAATGATTTCAGAGTGATTTCCATGAGGGAAGATGTAGGTCTGCTCTGGGAAAGCTTTCTTATAGGGGAAAGAATGAAAAAAAGGAACAATGCTAACGAGTTTGCATCATTTTATTTTTGGCGCAGTTACAGTATGCAGGAGATAGATTTGATAGAAGAGGTCAACGGTACAATTGCAGCGTTCGAATGCAAATGGAGTAAGAAAAAAGTGAAAGCTCCCTCCAGATTTGTAGAAAACTACCCACAAGCAACATTCAACGTTATTAATAAAACCAACTTTTTGGATTTTGTAAAATAATCAAACTTACGCCAGGGCAATGGGTCCGTCGTCAAACAAGTCTATCTGCTCGCGTAGGACAACGAGTTCTGACAAGGTGGAATTGCTGCTCAGGTCTATGTAATCCCACTTGTTGGCTCCGCAATTGAGTATTTCCAGGTCTTGGTTGTTTTTAAGATTGAGCGTTCTCAAGCGGTTTCCGTAACACTGCAGATTGAATAAGAAACGGTTTTGACTTACATCCAGCTCCACGATATTATTGTTGGTGCATTCCAGGTACTCCAGTTTTTTATTGGCACTGACATCCAATTGCGTCAAATGGTTCATAGAGCAATCCAGCTGCTTGAGTTTCAGGTTGTGCGACAGATCTGCAACTCTAAGATCGTTTATATAGAACATCAGGACCTCCAGCTCTGTATTTTGGCTAACATCCAGCGCAGTCAGCAGGTTCGCACCGCAATATAGTTTTCTTAGGTGTACATTATTTCTCACATCCAGTTCGGACAGTTTGTTGCCGGTGCAATCCAGATATCGCAGCCCTGTGTTAAGACGGATATCAAGAGCTTTTATTTTTGTTGGTCATGCAGTCCAATATTTGTAACCGAGGGTTATCTCCTGTGATAAGCCGAGTCATTTGGTTTAGTTCACAATACACCTTTTCCAACTTCTTGTTTTGGCTCAGATCCAGTGTCTTTATTTCGTTGTCATTACAATACAGGGCCATCAGATTGGCAAAATGCTCAATGCCTTTCAGGGACGTGATATGCATGTCATCACAATATATTGTCCTGATATTCAATGCCTCGGCAAAAGAAATTTCCCCGTCCCCGTCTGTGTCGAAGTTCGTAACACAGTAGGCTTTAAAGATTTCATCGGCAAAATGCACCAATTTTTTTGAGCTTTCATAATGGTGCAAACCTACCAAAAAAAGGCCACAAAAAACCCTTCCGGCACAATTTATTAACAGAAAAGTTAAAAATAAGTATCTACAGCAAATTGGTACTGATCAATGAAAATTTTCTTGAAAGCCCAGATGTTGTTTTGTTCATAGAACAGAAGCATAGCCTTCTTGTAGTCTACCGAATCAACAGTTCTAAATGAAAGAGGACAATGTTTATGGTTTATTAAAGCTGCATTGCTCACAATTCTGGCGGTCCTTTTATTTCCATCTACAAAGGGTTGGATGTATGAAATGAGCACTAACAGGAGCAATGCTTTCTCAAACACGTTTTCTTTTTTATTAATTAGCTTACACATACTCAAGAGGGCCTCTTTAATTTGGAACTCATTATCCAGAGGTTTATAATTTGTTCCCGAAATACCCAACCTTCTCTTTCTAATATTTTTATCAACCCCAAGATCCTTTATAAGCAACCCATGAATGTCTTCAATTTTTGAAATAGATATTGTGGAAAAGAAATCGGGGTTTTCAACTATGAAATCGATAGCTTCTTTATGATTGAGAAGCATGATTGCTTCTTCTTTTGTTTTCCCTACAGCTGTTTCCTTCTCTTTGAGAAGTCTTTCTGTTTCTAGCAAAGAGTATGTATTTCCTTCTATCTGAGAAGATTTCCAGCTTAGGTCAATGGCAAACCTTTCAAATTCCTTTTTGTATCCTAATTCGGATAGTTGGGAAATATTTTTGATGAATTTTCTTTGGAATATATTCAAATGTTCTTGTTCATTATCGGCAAACAGGCTAATATCTTCCAGAATTTCGGGTATGAGCTGAAAATTGAAGGTTTCCTTGATGTCTCTTTGATTAATCATAAAGTTTCATTTTCGGCTTAAAAATATAAATATTGTAGCTCAAATAATCGTATTTTTGAGCCACATTTTTATACAAAATGAGCTACACTTTCAGCTTCGCTTCCAAGATGGTCACGGCTTGGCCTTGGATCTCTACCCGGTCGTTGTTGAGTTTCACTTTTAGGCGGCCGGTTCTTTTTGAGAGTTGCAGCGAGTCCAGGGCTGTTTTTCCCAGTTTTTCAGCCCATAAGGGGGTAAGGGCGCAATGGGCCGAGCCGGTGACCGGATCTTCGTCTATGCCCGAGGCCGGGGCAAAGCACCGGACAACAAAGTCCGAGTCATAAGACGTAGATGCGGCCGTAATCATCAATTCCCCCAACCCGTTGCTTTTCATGAGTTCCAGGTTGGGCCGGGCGTTGGCAACCTCGGCTTCACTGTTGGCCAGGGCAATCTTCCAGTCGTAGAGGCTCTCGTACATTTCCACAGGCTCAAACCCCACGCACTGCTCAAAACACGCGGGGATGCCCATTTTTTGGATGGGGTAGGTGGGAAAATCCATGACAATCCATGCCTCGGCTTTCCTTATGGTCAATTGGCCCCCGGCGGCCGAGAATTCCAGGGTCTCATGGCCCTTTTTTAAGCCGAGTTCATAGATGGTATGCGCGCCGGCCAGCGAGGCGTGTCCGCAGAGCGGAACTTCCGTGGTGGGGGTGAAAAATCGAATGGTGAACCCCGTCCCCCGAGGCAGGATGAATGCCGTCTCGGACAAGTTCATTTCGGCGGCTATGTTTTGCATCCGCTCGGCAGTCATTCGCTCATCCACCAGCATCACGCCGGCGGGATTGCCTTTGAAAGGCTCGGCCGTAAAGGCATCTACCTGGTAAATTGTATTCTTATGCATCTATAATGGTATTGTTACGTAGTAAAAGAAAGCCAGTCTACGATATTTTTGTGTTCAATTCCTTCAATGTCAGAAGTTATTACATCGGAGGAAATAATATACTTGGGATAATTATCATCAATGGATTTTAATGCGCGGATTTCACGTTCTGCCGTTTTTGGGTCAGACATAGACCACGTTACTTGATAATATTCAAATTTATTTGAAGCATCCCTAACTATAAAATCCACTTCATATTCTCCAATTTTTCCAACCCAAATTTGATAGCCTCGCCTTAGTAATTCTAAATAGACAATATTTTCTAAAATATATCCTATGTCTTGGTATTGAAATTTTCCGAGTTTCAAATTCCGAAATCCAATGTCTGCCAAGTAATATTTTTCTTGTGTTGCTAATTGCTGTTTACCTTTAATGTCAAAGCGATTCACCTGATAAAAAACAAAAGAATTTACCAGATATTCAATATAGCGTTCTACTGTGTTGTGGTGAATATCTTGTTTGTCTTGTTTCATAGCTTTGGAAATATTGCCCGGAGAAACAGTATTCCCTATTGATTCCATTAGAAACTTTGAAAGGTTATCGAAACTTCTCATGTTCTGTATGTTGTATCTTTGCCGAATGTCCTTTTCTACAATGGTATTATAAACATCCTTAATATACATATGTTGAATGTCTGCTCCCTGATCTCGCAACATCACGCCTTGTGGTAATGAGGTTTCGTAGAGGTAATTATTAAACAATTCATACTTGTTTAATGTTGTGTTTTTCTGACTCTCTGAGTATTCTGAGAATGAAAAGGGTAACATATGAATGGTTATATAACGCCCTGAAAGCAAAGTGGCAAGGTCTCCCGACAAAAAATAGGCGTTTGACCCTGTTACATACAAATCAATATGTTGTTCAATATAAAGGGCATCAATAAGTCGTTCAAAATTGGGTATTTGCTGTGGTTCATCAAGAAAAATATAATTCATATTTTTTCTGTCTGTTTTTGCTAATATTTCATTATATATATCGCGCCAAGTATATTCTTCAGGAAAAATGGGCTTTTCAAAATTGTACTTCTGAACTCTTCTTGTAGCTACCCCCGATGAAATGATTTGATGAAAAAACATTTGAAACAAAGTGGATTTTCCTGAACGCCTAAGGCCTGTTACCACTTTAATTATGTGCTTGTCTTTTAATTTTTCTAATTGTCGAATATATATATGCCTATCAATTAAGTGTTTCATAAATCGCAGTTTTTCAGAGATATACACCCTACTTTATCAAAACTTCGTGATTTTAAAAGTTTTGATAAAGATAATAATTTTTCTACATTTACAAGGCTAAATTTCTTAAGACAAAACTTGAGGTTTTAATATACTTAATCATGCAAAAAATACTAATCATTTTTAACCGTGCGCCTTACGACGGAACAGACGTAACGTGGAACGGATTACGTCTGGCAGATTGGGTTGCAGACAGCCATAAAATAGTAACGTTTTAAAAAGCTCCTGTGATTGCTTTTATATACAAGAAGAAAACACTCTCATTGATCATTTGTTTTCTGGTCAGCAGCTTCTGCGTGCCGGGATTCTCAGCCCTTGCAGCTCAGGACAAACTGCAACAGCAGCACAGCAAGCCTTCGCAGCAATGGCTGGACCAAAAGTATTCCATGTTCATTCATTTTGGGTTGTATTCTGCGTACGGCGGTATGTACGAAGGCCGGCCCGTTACGCGCGGGTACAGCGAGCAGATACAGGCGTTTGCAGATATTCCGCGCCAAAAATACGAAGCAGCGGCAGCACAATTCAACCCCGTACAGTGGGACCCGCACCGGGTAGTGGCCCTGGCCAAACAGGCCGGAATGCAATCCATTGTCTTCACGGCCAAACACCACGACGGCTTTTGCATGTACCATTCCCGTCACACCCCCTTCAACATTGTGGAAGCCACGCCGTACGGCAGGGACCTGCTGGGAGAACTTGCCGAGGCCTGCCAGGCAGGCGGGATAGCCTTTGGCGTGTACTTCTCGCTCATTGACTGGCACTTCCCCCTGGCGCACCCCATGTCGGGGCACAACGCCGATCCGCTCACTCCGGAACATTACCAATTCAATCTGGCTCAGGTGGAGGAGTTGATGACGCGGTACGGACCCATTTCCGAGATTTGGTTTGACATGGGTTCCCTGACCGTAGATCAAAGCCGAGGCTTGTACAACCTGGTGACCCGGCTGCAGCCCGGGTGCATGGTGAGTGGCAGGCTGGGCAACGATTTTGGGGATTTTAGCGTAATGGCGGATAACCAGATACCGGAATACCACCTGGCCGTTCCCTGGCAAACGCCTGCCTCGGTGTTTAAAGAAACGTGGGGCTACCGGGAGTGGCAGGAACGCGGCGCGTTGCAACCCAAGGTGGATGAAAAAATAGAAAGTCTGGTTCATGTAGTCGGCCGGGGAGGAAACTACCTGCTCAACTTAGGTCCGCGTGGTGACGGAAGCCTGGTGGAATTTGAAGTGGACATTTTTTTGGAGGTAGGCCGATGGGTGAAAAAGAATTGTCCTGCTCTCTATGCCACGCAGGCCAACCCTTTTGGAGAAATATTCCCTTGGGGCGAGGTTACAAAAAAGGACAAAACTTTGTTCCTTTTTGTACTGGACAATTTTGCAGGACAAAAAATTGACTTGTTTCGGATACGCGGAAAAGTGCAATCGGTACGCATGCTTTCCACAAACCGGGACGTCCCGTTTACCACGGGAGCGGACGATCTGGGAGTGTCCGTAGAAACTCCCGTCCACTTTTTGTCTTGCTGCGAAGTGTTTGAAATAACGTACCCCAACGGGTACGAAATATTGCCCCGCACCGTAATTCATGATTCTTTGCTGACAGCTGCCAACGCCACCCCGCATTTTGGCCACGCATCATTAAATTATTATGCCGGTTACAAAAGCCTGATAGCCAGCGAATGGACATTTTTGATTAAAGAAAAAAATACCGAAGTGCAACTTTTGTCCACTGAAAAAGAAAGAGGACAAAACTTGCAAATAGATTTTGACGGGCAGCAGTACTACGTGACCCCGGGTGCGGTACCCGGCCCAGACGCCAATGCGGCCGGCCCAGACGCCCCATTTGTGCGAACAGATTTAGCCACTATACGCATAGATTCGGCGGTGATCCGCACGGATTCGGCCGCGGTGGTATGGGGCGCGTTGTACCAGAAGCAGGGCAGGGGAGTCTTTGGCTTTGTGGAAGAAGAGGGCAGGGGTCTTGTTGAACCCCGTGTGGCTGCCGGATGGGAAGAAGTTCCCGGTTTCTCTTACGGCACCCGGCAGACCCTGCCCCTGAACCCCCGCCAAAGCATTTTGTTGTTGCAGGAAATTACGGCCCGGGAAGCGCAAACCGTGGCCGTAGAAATAGGCAGCGGAAACGGGGTGTACATCCTGTTAAACGGCAACTACCTTACGGCGCACTGTATGCCCGAACGCATAAGTTACCAACGTGAACTGGTCTTACTGCCTCTGCAAGAAGGAAAAAACCAGCTGCTTGTAAAACTCTACAACGCCTTTGAAGACCAACTTCACTACAGCCTCACCCCGCTGTGGCAATGGACACAATACCGCCAGACACTCCCTCTGGAGCTTCTTCCCACCCACAGCGTCACCCTCAGCACCCCGGACAGCGCCACCCACAGCGTCACCCTCAGCACCCCGGACAGCGCCACCCACAGCGTCACCCTCAGCACCCCGGACAGCGCCCCGCACAGCCACACGCACACCCTCAGCGTACGCCTCGCCAACCCACCCTCTAACGTAACGCCGCTTAGGGCAGAGAACCTTCAGATATTGCTGCTGCCATCAAAAAAAACAGAGTGACCGGAACATGGTATTTGGATTTTTCTTAGATTTATTTCAAATTTTAAATCTATGAAAAGAATTCTATTTGTATTTTCGGGACTATTGATACTCAGTATCTTAAGTTCCTGTAAGAAACCCGATGCCACCGATCCGTTCCGGTATTTTTCTATGGAGCGCAACCAGATAGTTATTATAAGTGATATCCACCTGGGCGCAGACCTTGCCTATGCAGAATGCAAAAATAACCTTCCGTACCTTGAAGAATTTCTTAACCGCGTAAGGTTGTCCGGCAATGTGAAAGAACTGGTTATAGACGGGGACTTGCTTGATGAATGGTTTGTGCCTGCCACTGCCGATACGTACCAGGGAAAAGACCAGGCCGATTTTGTGCGGCGCATTGCTGAAACCAACAAAGGCGTCTTTGATGTTCTAAAAAAGATTATACGCGAAAACAAAATCCGCGTAACGTTTGTGCCCGGTAACCACGACCTGACTATCTCCCGGGAAAACGTAGAACTGATTCTGCCGGGCATCAACCAGCAACGCGACCCGGAATTAGGTCTTGGCACCTATTCTCCTCAGGGCCACCCCAACATTGTGATTGAGCACGGCCACCGCTACAATTTCTTCTGTTCGCCCGACCCGTACTCCAACCAGGACATTGCTCCGGGTACCATCTCGCCTCCCGGGTACTTTTTTACAAGAATAGCTGCCCTTTACGTAGCCCAGGGCCATCCGGCAGAGGCAGGCGATACCGTTCCGGTTGTGACTCGCAATACAGCGGGTGATGAAAGTCAGGACCTGTTGTTTGCCTACTGGAGCCTATGGGACTGGACCTTGAAGAATTTCAAGATTACGAACAAATACGACGAGAAGCTGATAGTCACCAACGTGGACGGATTTACCGGAACGTTTGCCGTGAAAGACCTGCTTCCGTACCAGGAAACCCCCGGCGGATTCATTGACCTGGACCTGTACAACGGGATCCAGGACACGTGGACGCAGAGGCAGGCACACAACAGGGTACAGGTGGCCATTCCCACATTACAGGCCATAGCCGGAGCAGCCCTTCCTGCCGAGACCGATGCCCAGGCCGCCACTCAATACTTCCTGAATCCCCAATCAAACGTAAGAATTGTGGTCTTTGGCCATTCGCACGATGCCAGGATTCTGTCCTCTTTTGACCATTTGCAGCAAAAATCCATCTATGTAAACTCCGGAACGTGGATTGACAACAACCCCAACAGAAGCACCATGAATTTTGTCATCATCACCCCGCAGGATGAAGATTGCTGCTCCAAAACCTACGTACGGCTCTACAACTTCCAGAACAAAGTAATTACCTTGATGGCAGAGGACTCGGTGCGGTTGTAACGAAAAGAGACTGACCTGTTGGAGCATGGTCAGTCTCTTTAGTATGGTATGGGCATTTTGTCTAGAATGCCAGACCTATTTTCATTACCAGGGTACTTCGTTTTTCCTGACTTGTCCTGACTTGTCCTGACTTGTCCTGACTTGTCCCTTTTAGTGCGGCTAGTTCAGCCTTTACTATAGCTGCCTTTTTCGCTTCAATGTACGCTAACGTGCAGATATATAGCGAGTTGTGGAAAGAAGCGCTTTGCAGGCACTTACTACCCTTCAACTAAAAGAGGGTTTTTCCGTGTTTTTCGTGAAGCGACGCGTCCGGCTGTATCGGCCCGGAAAATCCTCCCCACCTTGCGGTGGGTCCCCTCCCTTTTCGGGAGCCAATGTTTTCCTTAGCCGATACAGACCGTCCGCCTGTGCATTTCGTTGCTGCTCCGTCTGTCCTTCTGAAGGGTAGTAAGTAGTGATTTTGAAGAAGGTGCGCTAACGCGCAGATATATAGCGAGTTGCAGTAAGAAGCGCTCCGCAAGTACTCACTACCAATGTTGGGAGTCAATGTTGGGAGTCAATGTTGGGAGTCAATGTTGGGAGTCAATGTTGGGAGCCCACGCCAAAAACACCTGTAGTGCGGTAAATTTAGCATGATAAAAAAATCTAAGCTGATATACAGGTGTTTATGGCCGCGCTGAATTTATGGCCGCGCTGAATTTATGACCATACTAAATTTATCACCCTGATGGCAGAGGACTCGGTACGGTTGTAAAAAAAGAGACTGAACATGATTCAACATGGTCAGTCTCTTTAGTATGGGTTGGGCATTTCGTTTAGAATGCCAGACCTATTTTCATTACCAGGGTACTCCGTTTGTCGAAATAATCCTTGTATGAAGTGGGGTTCACGTAGTTAAACGAGGCTGCTACGTACAAGCTCATCGTATTTTTACGATCAATATTAGTTACCGTATAGTTGGCATCTAATGTGAAGCCGTTGTAGGAGCTGCTCAGGTAATAAAAATCCACCAGGGCAAACTGGGTGTAAGCCATATTGCCTTCGTAATAGCCACCGTACTTATGTTCGGCATCGGTGTTTTTGTTCAGGAAGCCCTCAAGCGTAAGCAACAGGTTGCTGCGCTTACCAAAAACAAAGTTCTTTTTCACGTAAGCTTTCATCAATACATTATGTATCTCTTGCGTACTTTCGGGCAGGTAATAAATATCTGACAATTTTTCTGTCGTAGCGTTGACTCCGAATTGCCAGGAGAAATCCCGGCGATCGTTTTCTGCTATCATGAATTGCAACCCCACATTGTGGTTTACTGTTGAATAGTTGGATTTAATGTATTTCCCGTATACGATCCATTCCTGGGATTCGTATTCGGAATTGTAAATCTGAATGTATTCAATTCCATCAATGCTGCGGTTATAATAGGTATAATCTGCAAACAACGAATTCCCGTCATTAAACAGAAACTGTGCTCCTGCCATACCAGTCCACTCTTTCTTGTTGGTAGTTCCAATGCGTTTGGGTGTAGTATAAGAATTGGTGACATCTTCTGTTGTCTGACGGAATTCTCCACCGGCTACTATTCGGAATTGCTGTGCTTTATATCCATATTGCAATCCGCCACCAAGCCCGTTGGCGTTGAAGTTGCGTAATCCGGTAATACTTCCGAAACTACTGATTTCTCCTTCCATAAAATAGCCGGGATAGAGTATTTCCCAACCCATCTGGGGCACGCGGTAGTTCGTGTTGGAAGCCGATCCGTCTTCACGGTGTGAGAGGTAAACAAAATCAGCCCCTATAGCATGTTTGCCCTTTGTCCAGATAACAGAAGGATTTACACTTAGTTCCGATAACAGCACCTTGGGACGCGGGTCTACCTGCTTGGCAGCTATACCATTTTCATAGGTGGCTCCTACTCCCAGGATTAACTGGTTCCATATAAGAGGCGTAGCCAGCTTCACTTGCATGGAATAGTTCTGATTAATCCATTTGCTGGGATTTGGGTCGGCAATAATAAATGGCATTCCGCGTAAAGGATCGGCCAAAGAAGCGTTGTATTTGGCGCCACGAAGCACAGAGCGGTCGTAATGAAATTCACCCCAGGCGTAGCCGCCACCAAGTGCATCATAAACACCACCACCTTCTGTGTTGAACCGGAATGAATTGTTGTCGTTCCCGCTTTGTACCCGTTTGAATTCTCCTTTTTCAATTTGATATTCAAAGTCGGTAAGTGCATAGTGCCAGGGATTCTCCAGAATGGCCCCGGCCACATTGTTGGTATGCCTAATCCACAGGCTCTCCATTTTAAGACGATCTACCGAAGCCGGTGTAACCGGGTTTTGAGCTTTGGCTGCAAAACCACTACTTATCAGGAGTGCCAGGCATCCTATCCATTTGATCATATTCTTTCTCATAGTAGGTAATCATTTAAAGGTTAAAGATCATTGGCACGGCTCCAGGCGGGAATCTTCTGGCCATCGCGACGAATGGCAGGAGTATCGTTCACCTGAAAGTCGTTGGTCGAATTGTTGGTGTCCTGATAGATAGGTGTACCATTGGCACGTTGGCCAATAACCTTGCGTGAAACCGATTTACCAATGTAGGTGGTTTCCACAGAAGTACCTCCGGCATCAACAAAGCCGGGTATTCGTTTCATATTTAGTGCACTCATGGAAGTAAGCAGCTCTACTCCGTCCAGAACAGCATCTGCCGGAATTTTGGCATACCTGGTAGCAGAGGGTCCTACGACTCTTTGCCAGTGTCCTTCCTGTTGCCAGTAAGCTGTGTCTACTACAGCATCGTCTATACGGAATATACAGAAAGCAGCGCCAAATACTGAGGTCAGCCACTGCAGACTGTTTGGAGTCCACCAGAAGATATACGGCATCTTGGGACAATCGGGGTTTCCGCGCAAAGCGTTTCCTGCCCAGCATTCCCAATCGCTCATGGAATTGTTATACGAATCGGGGTTGTTGACCAGGTGGTTGATGGCCTCCTGGGCTATAACTACTGCTTCTCCCGGTTGCAGGGGATATTGCGTTCCGCTGCCGGGGAATTGCCATACTACAAGTCCGTAAACATAGTTATCCCGGCCATCTTCTTCGGGCCACGAGGGCAGGTTGGTGGTAGCAATGTTCGGATGCAGCTGTGCAAAACACAGGCCGTCAAGGTAAAAGACTTCTTCTCCATTATTATAGAGGGTATACGTCTGATCACGGAAATAATACGGAGCTACTCCACAATAATAGATTTCACTAAACAGTATCGAACCCACTTTTGCCGGACGGATATTAATGGTATACTCAGGATTAGAAGCCACATCCTGTGGTGTAATATCCTTGGTAAAAGGAACATTCAGTGATGATCCGTTCAGATGGTACGTCCCCAGGTCGTTGGTAACACTTCCCCCTATACTTATGGCATAGACTCCGGGAGTGAGAGAGCAGGTGACAATGTTGTTATCGCCCACTACACTTGTGAAGGACGAACCTTCCTGGTAATTTATGAAATTCACTTCCAGTCCCTTGGTCTGGAACGACGGATCGGGTTCCGCTTCTCCGCTATAAGGTACAAAACCTGTCACAGCATTTACTTTATACGAAACCGTTATCATACGGACCTCCTCGGCGTCATTAGCCTCCTGCATCATTTTAATACAGGAAGTGGTCAGACAAGAGAAAAGGCATACGATGGTACTTAATAAAAATATTTTTTTCATAGTGTAGTCTCCCTTTATTTAATTTTTGCCGTTAACTGCAATCCGAAGAAGAAAACGTTTGCATTCCTTCTCTTGAATGACCCGGGATGAATCTTGCTTTCATACAAAGGCGTACTTCGAAACATGTTCTGTGCATAGAATGAAACATCCAGGTAATCTCCAAACTGTTTGGTTACGTTGAAATTGAAACAAATCAGCGGAGGAAGTGTAGGTTCTATCAGCAAACGTGTGCTGCTTACATTATCTCTTCGGTCGATTCCGGCAAATTCTGCAGCTTTTGTTTCATCGTCAAACCAAGCGGAATTAAAGTCGTACAGTTGGCCGTCCAGACGGGAAATATATGCCACGGGAATGGTATCGTTGGCATATGTGTACCAGGTTTTCTCACCCCAGACCACATTGGCGGTCAAAGAAACAACAAACCCCAGTTGCGGGATATTGTGGGTAACAATCAGGTTGGTGGAAAAATTCCTATAATGACTGGTACCGTTCAGGTCTCCTTCAAATACACCCATGTGCGGGTACTTGTCATACGCGGTGGCGGTGTTCTTATTCCAAAAAGAGTAGCCTTTGCGATAGCCTTCGTATTCGTACCAGGCTCCGTTCAGGATAAAGGAAGTACGGATTGCGTCAATACGGCCGAAATTGATATCAAATTCAATCCCTTTCTGATGTGACACTGTTGTGTTACCCGGTTGTGAATAGTTGATCAGGTATTGGTAGGTGGTCGGTTCTTTCATAGCAGGCAACGATCCGTCTTTCGGATAATCGGCTGCTACCAGGGCCGGATAGATTGTTAGAGGAACACTCTTGAAGGTGTTGACTGTTTTGTTGAAACTGTAGCCGTTCTCGCAGGCTTCTTTGTAAGCGACTACAGAGTATATCACCTGTCCTATCTTTCCGCTCAGCCCCAACTCAAATTTTTGTGTTTTGGCCATTTCCAGATCTTTGTTCTCTGTATCGAAAATACGTGTAGTAATAATCTGAAAGTGCTGGGCATCGGTTCCATAGGAAGAGGTGGCGTTGTTAAAGTTAAGCAGGTCAAAGTATGCTTTGTCCGGATGAAGATAGGCCAGAGTGGGCGCTTTGCGTGTGATTCCGAAAGCTGCGTTCAGCGTAAGGGCCTTTGGTAAAATATCAAGGGATGCATTGATTCGTGGTGAAAAACCTCCGCCAAAATTCAATACGTGATCGTAGCGGACCCCTGCAGAGATTTGCAGGTGCCTGTCCATGAACTTCCAATCAAAATTTTCCTCGGCAAAGAAGCTGAATTGGTTCATAAAGGGAATCTCTTTATAGGAACGCTCGCGTTGCGTAGCATCTGTATAGTTTACAGAGCGATACGGCGGGTTGAGCGGATCAAAAATCTTTCCTTCCCCTATGTTTCCGTCACTTTTGAAATCTGCACCTATCACCATGCGGTGGTGTGTAGCTCCCAGGTCACCGGCAAAATTGGCTTTGACCTTGGCAAAAGTGTTGAGTTCCCGCCCATCTACCGTGTAATCATAGGTATACTGTGAAGGCAGGGTCCAGGCAATAGAGGACTCTTCTCCGGCAGGTACATAGGTCACCAGGTTCCCGTTGATGTCATATATCTTGTTGCCCGGAATGCTGGAAAGGATGGACCCGTCCTGTCTGGACAACGAATAGGCTACCGTTGCGTTGGTGGCTTCGTCATAATAGTAGCTGTCCCTGTCTGTGTAAGCAAACTGCACATTGTATTCCAGACTTTTGAAGAAGTTGTGGTTGAATGTGACGGTTCCCCTTGTATTGGCCCGGATACCCAGGTCGTTTTGGCGCTGTATGGTTACGTCCTGTGCGTCATCGGGGTTGGGTTCTCCTTTATCCAGCGCCGAAAGGAAGCTTACGGATGTGTTAGTATACCATTTGCCAATGGTGTTGGAATACCCTATACGGGCTGTAACACGGCGGTAATAGTCGTATCCTTCCCGGGGGTCGGACACACTGTAAGCATAGTCACCGCTGTAGTTTAAACTCCCTGCATTTTTACCAAGGTTAACCCCATGGGTAACGGTTCCCTGATACAGGTTAGGATTGGTATTGAACTTGATTGTCAGCGGTTGACGGCCGGTCTTTGAGTTTACAATGATGGCCCCTGCTGTAATATCACCATATTCTACGGAAGGTACCCCGCGGATCACCTCAATAGATTCAATATTGTCGGTAGTGATGGTTCGCAGGTCAATTCCGATAGAAGGTGTGCTTCCCTTTGTACTGGGTGTAGATCCGCCAATAGCAGAAGACAGTATCTGCATGTTGGCATTGTTCGACAGGGGTGCACCATCCATCAGAATGCCGGTACCCAGGCTGCTTCCTCCCCGGATAGATGCTGTAGTAACAGCCGTCAGATCGGATTTCACGGTAGAAGCACCGGGTAGTAACGACATGATATCTGCCAGAGATGTCAGCTGCATGTGTTCCATGGCGGTTTTGTTGATTTTGGATGCTGTTGCAGCCCCTGCCTTGTTGGACTCGGCAGTTACAACAATTTCTTCCAGTCGGAAGTTCGCTACCAGCAGCGTGAAATCGAGTACCTGCTGTTTGGAGAGATCAACCTTAACGGTTTGTTCCTGCAGGCCCAGAAACCGGGCTGTAACCTCCAGATCCCGTGACGGGAGGTTGTCGATCACATAGTACCCGTTCTGATCGGCAGTCACTGCTATACTTAACGAAGCAATGCTCACCGATGCATACGGTACCGGAACTTTTTCGTTTTCATCCATTTCGTAAATATACCCTTTCAGGGTTACGCCCTGCCTTCTCTGTGCCTGCAGCGTAAGGGTGCTGGTCAGCAGAAAAAGCAGCGTTACGAAAGGAAGCCACATCTTAATTTTTTTCATTATTCTTGCTTTAAGCTTTAAGTGAATAGGTAAATATAGATAATTGGTTAATTATTTTTCAGTCGTTTGATTGTTTTTGTCATTTCTTTCCGCAGGGATTGGGGCAGCTTCTTTTCTTTGAGTTGTTGCTCCATAGCTACAGTAATCGCGATTCTCTGGACCGAGTTATTGAACCAACCCAGTGCTTCGGCCATGACAATGCGCAAATCAACCGGTTGTGCTTCGTCTGCCAGAAAATCGAGAAATTCCTGTATCCGGAAATGTTGCGGATTATTACGCAGGTAGCGGATACCGTCTTCATCCAGGCCCGTAAGGGCCGGTTTAAAAACTTCCAGTGCCGATTTGGCCGCATATTGTACGCGTTGCGTTTCATGAGCTTCAGCCTGTAACGCTTTCAGAGGTTCAATGAATGCGTTGCAACCCATTTTGCCTGCCATGTGGCATGCCTGGCGGCGTACGTTTTCATAGGGATCGTGAAATGCGTTCATAATAATGGCCATGGTGTTTTCGTCTGCAAATTTTGCCGATTGTAACAACGCCTGCATCCTGACAATATAAGATGCATCTTGCTCAAAAATTTCTTTCAGCGTAGCCGAGGTCATGCAGCCCATGGTAGTCAGTTGTTTGATTGCCATGGTTCGCTGTACGGGTTTTCGTGCCTTCAGGAGTTCCCGCCAATAGGCTTCGGGCGCTCCGACAGCCAGCACGCGGTTCCATTCATCTGATTTTTTACAGGCTGCAAAGCGGTATGTGGGGTCGCCCAGCATATGTGATTCCAGGGTTACCACTTCCTTCTGCCAGAATCCCAGACGGACGCCCATGTCCATATAGCCTAGGAATTGGTCTGCTATTTTGTCCTGCAGCACGTTCACCGTATTGCCCTGAGCTGTAATCGTTTGGCTTCCGGGTATAAATAAATAAGAGCCCGCAACATAACCTTCTTCGTGAAACGACCCGTTGTAGCAGGCGTTGAATAGGACCACCCGGGCCCCCGGTTTGAGTTTATTCAAATCTTCCAGAAGAATATTCCGGTCAACTGCGTCTATGGAGTCCCTTACGGCATAAGCCGCCAGGGTGTCGGGATGAAACATAGCCGGGTCAAGACCGTACATGTCGCAGTTCGTTTTTATGAACTTCTGTTGATCTTCCGGCTTTTTGTAGCGTTTGTATTGCATACGCAATGTATGCTTACCCCACGCCAGATGCTCTTTGAAACCTTGTGCGGGGTAATCGCCGTTGATGTATTGTGTACCGGGAGCCCCGTGTTCGTAGAAAATAAGCAGGTCTGTGCCCGGTTTCTGAATCTGGTCGTACAATTTGTACTTCATCACCGGATCTTGCCGGAAATTAAGAAACGAATTTCCTGCCGAGGTCGTAAATGCCTGCGGAAAATGCTCGCGAAATACCTGTGCGAACTGGCGCCACGTGGTAAGGCAGTCCGAATTGTACCCGTGACCGGCAAAATGTATAAGTCGGTCAAAAGGGTTATTTTCCTTGTGGGCAGCCACTACTTTCTGCAGGTAACCACGCAGCAGCTCGTAGCGCAGGGTATCGTCATTATGGCATAAATCGTCGGGTACTTTCATCCGCGCCGAGTAAATGGCCGGCTGCAAACGCTGAGAGCCTTTTTCCGAAAGCCAGTAGTAGTGCCACGAGGGCTGCAGGCTGTCTTGTTCTATATAATTGAATTGTAAATCAAAGCAATCGTAAAACCGGTCTGAGGGCACTGAACATTGGTTTTTTGGGAAACGGGTCTGATGCATTTTGAAAGCAGTTGTCATATGCTGGGCTCCCAATACGCGGGCTACGGGAATATCTCCTACCAGCACGATACCTTCCAGCCTGGGCTTGCGGTTGTACAACTTCAGAATCCGCTCTTTTACCTGGTCCGGTGTCTGCCAGTTGCCTGCCACAATGGTGGTGGGCAATCCTTCTTCGTCCAGTACGGCTTTGTAAGCATCCACCTCTGCTTTGCACGCATTATAGGAAGCCTGGTCTATGATAATAGCGAACGAGCTTACCGGGCGGTTTTTCTGAGCAGCACCGGTAGTGAAACAAAGAGCCAGCAGGCAAATGGTTAAAAATATTTTTTTCATCCTACCTCATATAAGCGGTTAAACGGTTCATGGTTTTTTGCAGTTCATTGCGCAGTGCCGGGTCTTTGGTCGCGCTGTCTGCCAGCAATTCGTGGCAGGCCTGCACAATGTCTCCACGACGGGGAGCCCGCACGTACCATCCTAAAATCTCGGCCAGCTGCACCCGGAATGCTGCATCAGTTTGCTCATCACGCAAAGCTTTCAAGAGGGCGTCCACCGTCTGCGGGTACGGATTGTTGCGTAAGGAGCCGGGATACCACGACTTGACTGCTTTGGGATCTAAGTAATTGTCTATCTGTTTCCAGCAGGACTGTTTCATATTTTCGCTGCTCTCAATCATAGCATTCACATCGGCCAGATAACCTTGTTTGTCATATAGGTAATCGCTCTTGTCTATAGTCTTCGCAAATTCCCGGCGCAGCAGTCCGGTATCAAAATGACCTGCTACAAACGACACGTTATGAAGCACACGGACCGACTGTACATCCTCCATATAAGTTTGTACCACGTAGGGAATGAATTCGTCCAATCCCACTTTCCCCATATAGTAAATGGATTTGCGGCGGATGAATTCATAGGGGTCTGTAGCGCCTTTTTTCAGCAGTTGCACATACAGCGGCGAATCGTAATGAGCCAACAGGTGCATGCACTGCAGCCGCAGCATATACGAAGGACTCTCGCAGAAGGTCTTGTAAAGCAATTCCGGCAACCCTGCATAGGACAATTCGTGCAATTTATGCAGGGCAAGACCCTGTACATCGTATTCGGTGGCTGTTTGCAGCTTATTGAGCCAATAGGCGGGATTTGCTGCATAAAAATCAATGTCCGGATTCCCTTCTCCGGTAAAACGGAACGTGGGGTCTCCAATAATGTGCGATTCCAGGATATTCACCATCCTTGCCCATTCTCCAATCCGGCAACCAACAGCCATCAGTCCCAGCAAATCCGAGGACGATTTGTCCTGCAATACGTTTACCGAATTGCCGAAACTAACGATGGTACCACTTCCTTCCGTCAGAATATAACGGGTGGCTATGCAGTCGTCTTCCCGAAAATCGCCATTGTAACAAGCATCAAAAATAACCATCCTTGCCTGCGGTTTTATGGAGGTCACATCTGGCAGCAGGATGCCCTGTGCTGCGTCAAACAGCGAATCCTGTACCCGTACGGCGGGGTCATAAAAGGTAGCCGTCCAGGATGAATCTATGCCGTAATCCTTTTCCATTTTGCGCAGGTAGGCAGCCATCTCGGGCGATCCTTCTTTGAACCTGCCATAACGCAATTGCTGTGCAATGAGTGAACGCAATGACCTCTGTGCACCGGCAAAATAAGCTTCTTCATACGTAGCCGGCGGGTTGCCCGTAAGGTACTGACGTTCGGGAACTCCGTGTTCATGAAACAAGAACAGGTCAACTTCGGGACGCTGCAGTTCGGCGGTAATTACTTCTTTAATGGTCTCGGGATACATGTAGAACATATACAGCTTGGAGGTCTCGGCCGTACGGAAGGCCTTGGGGAACTGTTCCTGCAGGGTAACCTGTTCGTCTTTCCAGGCCGAGAGGGAATTAGAAAACGATCCCTCCCCCGTGTAGGACACCAGGCAATCGGCTTTGTTCGCCTGTGATTTTTCGGCTACCACCTTTTGCAGGTAACGGCGGATCTGTGCATAGCCTTCTTCCCCGGGCAACGAAGGTTTAATACGCCCGGTATAAATATCGCAGACAATTTCCTGCGGACCGTAACCGCTCAGGTTGTAATAGAAAAACAACGGCTGCACGCTGTCCTGGCGCAGGAAATCAAACTGCAAGTCAAAATCGTCATAGAAACGGTCCGATGGCACCGACGATGCGTTCCACGGCATGGACTCGTCCATCTTGAAAGCCGAGGTCAGGTGTTGTGCCTGCCGCACCATGGGGATGGGAATTTGCCCCACAAAGACCGCCCCTTCCAGGGCTTTTTCCCGGTAATATTTCTTGAGCAGTGCTTTAACCTGTTCGGGAGACTGCCAGTCTTCGGCCAGCACATACCCTGTAAGCCCGTCCTTCTCAACGGCCCGGCGGTAAGCCTCGATGTCTGCCGTGCAGGCCCGGTACGTAGCCCGGTCAACCACAATGGCAAAGCTGCGCTGTACCGGAGCTTGTGCAACCTCCTCGGCTTTTCCGGTCAGCCTGCCAAGGGTTTTGGCCAGCTCGTTTTTTACTGCCGGATCCTGTTCTGTTGCGTAAATTTCCCGGCAGGCGGCTACAATATCCGGTTTGCGGAAAGAATACATATACCAGCCCAGCGTTTCGGCCGTAGTGACACGTTGCTCGGGTTTGCGCGAGGTATCGCGCAGGAAGGTAAGCAAGGCATCAACCATTTGCGCATTTTGCTTGTTTCTTTGTGTGGAAACAGCCCAGCGCAGTTCTTTATCTGTCACGTCTTCCTTAGCCAAGGTGGCCAGGTTTTCCTCAAGTGATTGCTGCGTATATTGCAGGCTTTTGAGTAATGCCCGGAAGGTTTCTTCGGTTGGCCAAAGAGGATTTTTTGCACGGTAAGCCATAGCCGCTGCCTCAAAAACAGCATAAGGGACTTGCTCGAACACTTCCCGCAAATGGAAATTTATCCGCAGGGTAGTCGTAGGATCAAAATAGATGGCCATGACCGGTTCCAGCAGGTCCTCGTCACCTATCAGGTTAACCGTAAGCGCCCCCAAACGCTGCAACAATTCGTAGTTATCGTACAGGGCCGCTAACGCCGCAGGTTTTAGGTTTGTATCCGCTATTTTCTTATTGAGGGTAAAGGCCTCCAACCTCACCAGCGGATTAGGGTCGGATTGCTGTATGTCCAGCAACTCGGCAGAAGAAATGGCTTGGTTCCTGTACAGCATCCTTAAAGCCAAAGCCTTGTAATCTCCCGTAGAGGTGGCCAGTTGCCGGCGCCAGAACACCGGGTTGTTGGCCTGCAGCCGGATATCCTTATCCAGGCAAGGCACTTTGCTTGTATTGGCAAACGCATAGGTAGCATCTCCCAGCAGGTGCAGTTCCAGGGTCAGATTCATTTTAGCCCAGTTGCCTACACAGACACCATTTTGCAACAATCCTATCATTTCGTTGGGCCAGATGTCCTGCAGGCTGTTTACCGTATTGCCGCGGGCCACTACCGTATTCCCTTCCTGGAAAAGGTACCGGCCGCCAATATAGTTTTCATCATAAAAAGAACCGTTGTAGCACGCATCAAACATAACGAACTTAGCCTGCGGAGTGTAACCCTCCATGTCTTCTATGCTCAGGTTCATACTGGCAGAGTACGCCGAATCCCTTCGTGTGACCTCCGTATCAAACGCCCCTTCAAACCAGGCGTCGGTAATATCATATTCTCTGATATACTGCTCTTTGGTAGCTGTGGTATCTTTGGAGCGACGCAACCGGCCACGTAAAAAATTCTTCAGGTAGTCAAAAGCAGATTGAATGCCGTTCACTTTAGAGGCACTCAGGTATTGCGTGTCTTCCGCCCCGTGGTGGTGTAAAATAGCTAAATCCAGACCCGGATCAGACATGGCTGCTATAAAGCGAGGCCTTATCACTTCATCGAAATCGAAATTGATGAAATCAAAACGGTAGCCGGGCAGCGTTCCCATACCGGCAAACTGCTCCCGCAACGTCCACGACTCGTCCATACGGGCCCGCATGGAATCCGAATTGTACCCATGCCCGGCAAAAAGCAGTATCTGGTCAATGACCTCCTCTTCTGCTTTTAACCGTACCACTTTTTCCAGATAGGCAGTCAGCAGCGCATACCGGTCAGCCCCCGGCACTTCCGGAACCACCATACGTGATGAATAAATATCGCAGGAAATCGCCTGGGGCGAATCGGCCCGTAGCGTATAATAATGATAGAGCGGTTTATCCTCATCGGCTTTTATGTAATCGAACCGCAAATCAAAATCATCGTAGAAACGGTCCGAAGCCACCGACGACTGTTTCCAGTCGCTCGCCTGATTCATCTTGAAAGCAGAGGTCATATGCTGCGCATCGCGCACCATGACTATGGGAACGTCGCCAATCAGGATAGCCCCTTCCAGGTTTTGATTTACGTACAAATCGTACAAATGAGCACGGATAGAATCGGGTTGGCCCCACCTGTCCAGTAACAGGACAGTCTTCTTGCCTCCCAGTTCAATGGATTGCCGGTACGCCTCTATAGCCGCCCCCGATTCTTTGTAGCTGAGCGAATCGGTGATAATGGCCACGCAAGTAAGTGCAGTTAATAAATAATTCATAAGCGAATGGTTTACATGTATCCCCTACAGTCCCCAAAAGACTGTCAACTTTCCTTTACAATACTTTTTCAACAATAAGATGCAAACATAAGAAAAAACGAAATATAAAAAGCGAATCATAACATAAGAAATATCGAGTAATCTTATGTCTGTTATAAATGCTATATTTACAGATAGTTTTCCGTAAAAAAAAATGTTCTGGACTACGTCGTGTTTTGACGTAGTGAATTTGTATTCTTGATTGTCTATGGTAAGTAAAGTTTAATAATGGAGCATGAGATTTAAAGTCACTTTTAACATAAATGCAGGAGGGAAGCTTCTTCCCTTTAATTACCAGTATTATATAAGTGCATGGATCTATAAAGTAATAGGTTCAGCAGATAAAGATTTTGCTGATTTCCTACACAATGAAGGTTTTAGGGATGGAAACAAAAAATTCAAACTGTTTAATTTTTCTCCACTTAATTTTGGGAAGCCAAGAATATTAAAAGAAAAAGGCTTGTTTGAAATTTATTCTACTCACTTAACACTCCATTTGTCTTTTTTATTGAGTGATGCTGCAGAAGTTTTTATTATTGGGCTTTTTAAATACCAAGAAGCCTATATTGGAGATTCTGTTAATGGACTCGACTTAAAAGTAACACAAATTGAGAGACTTCCAGATATAGAACTTTCTGAAACCATGTATTACCGGACACTCTCGCCGGTTGTGTTGAGTTATCAATATCCAGGATGGACTTATGCCAGTTATTTATCACCCAAAGACGAGAAGTATACGCGTTTACTTTACAACCATTTCATGAATAAATACCTGGCAGTACCTAATGCTTCCCCTTTACCAGATTCTTTCCCGTTCCGTTTTAAGCTTACCGGAACTCCCCGCTCCAAATTGGCTACTATAAAGCAAGGAACTCCGGAACAAAGCAAGATCAGGGGATATCTCTTTGATTTCGAACTAACAGCTCCATATGAAATACACAATCTGATGCTTTCTTGCGGAGCAGGCGAGAAAAACTCAGTGGGGTTTGGATGGGTGGAGGTTTACAACCACCCTGATATTTCTGCAAGATGATTGATTATAAATGACTGATCAGGTAAATCGGCGCTCCATTAGTCAATACTAACAAAAATATTACAATTTTTAACAAGAAGGTAGCTTATGAGAATCTATTTTAAAATTGAAACAACAAATAAAATTGTACCATTTGATCATCAGCATTTGTTGACTGGAATAATTCATAAATGGATTGGATGGAATAATGAGCATGGGAACGTTTCACTTTATTCTTTTTCATGGCTTGAAGGAGGAAAAAGAGCAGGAACAGGATTATGTTTTGAAAAAGAAACATCCTTCTTCTTTAGCTCATACAAGTTGGATTTAATTAAAAAAATGGTTGCTGGGATAAAAAATGATCCAAGTCTTTTTAATGGGTTTATCGTATCTGAAATTATGATTCGGGAAGAACCTGATTTATCAAGTCGCGAACTGTTTTTTACAGCAAGTCCTATTTTTATTAAAAGAAGGGTTGGTAATAAGATTGATCATATAAGATATGACGATCCAAGAGCGAGTGTTTGTCTTAAGGAAACACTTCAAACAAAAATGAAAAAAGTTGGTTTAGAAAAGGATATGTTTAATATCCGTTTTGATTTAAAATCTCCACATGCTGCAACTAAAAAGATCACTTATAACGGAGTACAAAACAGGGTCAACTGGTGTCCGGTAATTATTGAAGGTGATGCTGAAACAAAGCAGTTTGCTTGGAATGTGGGATTGGGAAACTCAACCGGAATAGGGTTTGGTGCGATTAAATAAACTAATCCTGACAAGGTGTCAAAAACCTGACAGGATTAAAAAAACGAACAACTATGTTATACATCGTAAAATATTCAGGCCCGTTCGGTTTTATAAAACCGTGGGCAGCAGTAAGAGACAGTGAAACATACAGCCAGCAATTTTTGACGCCCTCTATTCTCGCTGGTATTGAAAGAAAATTGTTTCCTGAATTGCTAAAGACTGATTTTGGTATTTATAAGATTAAACGTCATCGTTTGACTTATCAACAGATATCACAACAGCAAGAACAAATACAACCTCGCGGCTGGAATGCAAAAGGGACTACCCGAAATCGTTTCTATGAGCGACCTCGTGCCATTTTAATACGTGGCGTAATGGTCAATCCAATTCTCCACTTGGCTTTTGATAACTGCAAAGATGCAAAGCAAGCAGCCATACAACATATTTGTTTAGCTCGAAACGAAGATATCCTTTATCCAGATGGAGAAATATTGGAAGTTACTGAAGAAGAATTCGATAGTAACGATGAACTGTTCTACGGGTTTGAACTTATGCTGGAGAAAAATGAGAAATCGTTTCTCGTTGGTTACAACCGAATCGCAGAAAATCAACCAATGTACGGGTGGTTAAAAATTGTGGGCAATCCGATTAAAAATGAATTCAAATGATTTGGCCGGAAATTAAAGCAAAGGGAAAACCTGATTTTACCCCGTTGGAAATTCATCTTCAACAAGTAGCATTGGTCGCGGAAAAAGTAGCAGCGGGAATAGGAACAGATATTAAACTAGCCAGATACGGTGCAATTTTGCATGATATAGGTAAAGCCCATCCTGAGTTTCAAAGACGATTGGAGGAAAAATCTCGAATTGGTGATTTACCTTTTCGACATGAGATTACATCTTGCTTATTTATCTCGTTATTTGATGAAACAATTCAACCTGCGTTAATAGATATGGTAATTGCACACCACAAATCCATCCGCAGAGATGCGAGGGAGAAAGGCATACTCGATTTGACAGAGGAATATGAACCGGAAGAAGTTTTTAGATTCCACGCTTCCGATTGGGAAACGTGGAATCCAAAGGCATTAGATATTCTTTCAAAACTAGGAATAAAGGTAAAACCACTATCCAAAAAAGAGGCAGAAGAAAATTTCTTTTACGTGTATGGCTATTGTCGGAAACGTTTTAAAGAAAAAGGTTATTCCATTGATCGTGGATTATTAGAGGCTGCTGATCATTTTGCTTCAGCATTGATTGATAAAACCGAATTTTATACCCAACGTTTATTTCAAAAGCCGGATCTCAATTTTTATAACCGAAAGCATCCGCTATATCCTCTTTCCCAGAAGTCTGTGGAATCGAATAAACCGCATACTATTGTTGTTGCCTGTACCGGGGCAGGAAAAACCGACTTTCTTTTTCGTCGCTGCAAAGGGCGGATTTTTTATACTTTGCCGTTTCAGGCATCAATAAATGCCATGTTCCAACGGGTTTCAGGTGATTTAAAGAAAGATAATCCGAATCTGGATATACGTTTGTTGCATTCGGCATCGTCTTTGGCCATAAAAGGAAAAACTGTTGAAGAAATAATAATACAAGGACATATTGGCTCAGCCATTAAAATATTGACACCACATCAGATTGCCGGAATTGTGTTCGGAACAAGTGGATACGAAGCTACTTTAGTCGATATAAAAGGATGTGATGTGATCTTGGATGAAATTCACACCTATACCGACATTACTCGTGCTATAGTGTTAAAGATTGTGCATGTTTTGAAAAATTTAGGATGCTGCATTCACATAGGAACGGCTACCATGCCAACCGCTTTGTACAATCAGATTCTTGAATTGTTAGGGAAAGAAAATGTGTTAGAAGTAAAATTGAGTGATAATGAGTTGAATCAATTCGACCGTCATATCATTAATAAAATTAATTCGTGGGAGAGTACTCTGCCCGTGATAAGTCAAGCTATTGAAGAAGACAAAAAAGTTCTGTTGGTTTGTAACCGAGTGCAATCGGCTCAACTGGTTTTTGATCAGATAAAAGAAAAATACCCGAACATTCCATCTATGCTTTTACACAGCCGTTTTAAACGCGGAGCAAGAGGAAAAATGGAAAGGCTGTTGATTGGAAAAGATGAAAATGGTAAAGTAACAAGACAGTTCAATACTTCCGAAAAAGCTTGTGTGGTTGTTTCTACGCAAGTTATTGAGGTTAGTCTCGATATCAGTTTTGATTTGATGGTAACGGAATGTGCCCCGCTTGATGCCATGATTCAACGTTTTGGACGGGTTAACCGAAAACGGGATGAGCATACTATTGGTAAGTTGAAACCAGTGTACGTGATACAACCACCCGAAAACACAAAAGAAGCCAAACCTTATGATTTGGAAATTTTGCAGGAAAGTTACAAACAATTACCTGATGATGAGGTTCTTCACGAACGAAATATTCAGAAAAAAATTAACGAAGTTTTTCCGACAGTTGACATGCCGGAAATCGAAGAACACGCTATTTTTAAAAAATCGGGTGAATGGACTATAAATGGATTAACGCACCGTCCAAAATCGTTCCTGCTTGACAGGTTGGATATAGATGGTGTGGTCTGCATTGTGGAAGCCGATGAGCAGCGTTACCTGGCTGGCAATTTTGAAGAACGAATACAAATGGAAATTCCTATCCGGTATTGGTCAGTGCGCCAATTCAATCAACTACAGGAGGGAAACAGGCCGTTTATTGTACCTGACTCAGCTTATTCCGAAGAAGCCGGATTGGATCTGGATAAATTAAAAATAGCTAAATCAGATATAAACTATCGAATACTATAAACTATGATTGCAGCAATTATTGGACACACGTTTTTGAATGCTTGGAACAGCAAATACCAAAAAGAACACTCTGCCAAAGAGTTCTTTGAAAAAGAATATTTCCCATTGTTTTTCAATCATCCAAAATACATGCAATGGATTACCAATTCGCCCTTTGTACAGATGAAAAAGGGGCAAAAACCAGAACTGTTAACACACGAAGAGCGATTGGAAAAATTAAATGATTTACATGCTAAAATTGATTCCGGCCAGCGCGATGCTAGTATTGCTATTGGCTTTCCAGCATCGGAAGAAAAAGAATTTGCTACAACTTCGGGGCTGGTTACAGACTTAGCCCTTCCATCTGATGCCGATGAAGTTTACTTGTCGTGGATTGGCGGAGGATTAGGCATTGGTGTAGCCGGAGGATATTCTATCTTTTTCGACCATCCGCAAATATTACTTACATTATACGAAGGATGGAAGGTTTACCGAAAACTATTAAATGATCCAACCTTAGATAAGCTTGCAGGGAATAAAATTAATTCATGGAATGGGCAATGGTTAAATTTTTCTTTTAGTATTGATTACGAAGAAAATCCTGATTTTGGGCATTTAACTAATTGTAAATTTTTCAAACAGGATGAAAAGGAAATTGTAATTGAGACTATTTTCTGGGCCAAACTTTATTTCAACCTTTCTGAAACGTTGAGTGATGAAACAGTAACCGCTTATATCTATAGTCTTGGACAAACCAACAAAACAATGGGGTTTATCCCTTTCCGCTTTCAACAGGGGCGTTCTATTCTGAATATCTACAAAACACTGTTTGGCGAAAATGATGCACTAAAGCAAAAGAATGATTATGAAAATTTGTTCGGTATTCATATTAAAAGAGCTTGTGAATTAGGCACTGTCGGATTACAAGCACTAGAACCCAAAGGCCTTCGAGAATTTTTCGATAAAGCTAAAATGCCCGATTATTCTTCGGCAAAGATTATTCTAAAGAATGGAGAAGCTCCCGAAGATTATGAGGAACGCCGGAAGAAAGCATCTCAAAAAGATTACGAGAATTTAATTTCATTTCGAACTTATAAAACATGGTTATTAGCAATGATTACAAAAAACAAACAAGAAGACCTCCATTATTCCGAGGAGGTAGCAAAGGCTTTTGTTGCATATCGTAATGCAGATAAAAAGCTATCGACTGGCAGAAAAAATAAACTTGAGAACTTACTTTCTGCAAAAACCAAGAAAAATTTCTTGGAAGTACTTACCGAACTTGTAAAGGATTTCGATGCAGATAATTCTGTCTTATTGAAGGAATTGAAAACAAAGGTCTATTTAATGACATCCGAAGATTTTGGATATTTTATTGTACTATTAAAATTTGATTATGCTTATCAGGGAAAGAATTAATTAAACTAATAAAAATTGATTATTATGACAACGATTTATGTTAGAACTCTTAAAAGAGCCGAGCACACGGTATTTTGTGTTCAAGATGGACAAAAGTATTATTACGATTCTCAGTTTAACAGGCGAATTCCCTATTCCAGTGGACAACAGGTAAAACGTTCTATTTTAGATAAATTAAGTTCCGTGTTGAATGAACAGCCTGCTCCGACTACATTTCTATTTGACGTAAATACTAAAAAAGAGTTAAAAGAAGGTGAGGTATTTGCAACCTGTGATCCTGCTTATCCAGATCAATTGTTTGGTGGATGGATGAAAGCGGCCAAAGGTGGTAATGAAAAAACGGTGAAGCGCCGCAGTCCACTTTCTATTTCGGCAATGCGTGGGTTGCATCCATTATTAGCCGGTGTTGTAAGTGAAAATGTGTCTTTTGATAGAAGTGATAGATCTAATAATCGAGTTATTGTACGTAATGAAAATGGAGAAATGTTGACGTCAGAAGAAATTGAAGCATTATTGGAAGGAAAAGATCGGAGTTTAAGTCGTAAATGGATTCCTGATAATCGTCGTGCCGGAGGGTTATTTGTTATGGATATTGCCATCGATTTACGTCGTTTATTCTGCGTCACTTTGAATCCATTTGAACCTGAAATATCGCCTGAAATAGAAGCCAATTTACGCAAAGCCGGATGGATAGAATCAGAAAATGTATTTGGGCCTTGTTTGGTTGCTCCTGGGCTTGTTCGTGAAAAATTAATTCCTGCATTGGCTGAGTCCATCATTGAGTGGAGTATAACTTCAAATCAGGCACGTACTTTTAGTTTAATGGAAACATTAGCTGTAACCATTAGTGATAACGCCAATATAATAGCTGCCAGTATTAGATCTAAATTATCGGAAGAAGAAGACAACAAAGCCTATCCGATTATTGAAGAAGACCTCGAAAGTGTTTCAACTTATGTTACTTTAGCTGCTGGTGGTTATATCCGCACAAAGTCAGAAACTTACGATGCCTTGGAAAGAGCCAAACAAAAACTTATCCAGTTAATGACAGCATTCCCATACGAAAATCAATTGACCAATGTGTAATTTTTGTTCTATAGTCCTTACCTACAGGTTTCGTCATCTGTCAGGACTAGAGAGCAAAATAAAATGACCATAAATATAAGCATCATGAATATGAAGATTCGTTGGAAAAACTGCACGAAATCTGGAAGATAATTTCACCGAAAAACCGTAAAAACCATGAGCAAAAGCATTGATTATCATTAAGACCTGCCAAGGTAAGTGGTTTGAAAAGGAAATTGTCGGGCATAAAAGGAAAATCCTTTTGTAATACTGTCACCCTAACGTAATAATTCATTTACTTGAAATATTGCATTTCGTTGATACAAAAATATTATAGTAGCACTTTACTAACCATAAAATGTGCTCAATAAAATTGAGTTAAAACGATATGATTGCTATTCTGGTAATATAGGGCCACTGTTCCGGAGCATAGGGTATCAGTTACAGTTTTACACTCTCATGGCAAAATTGCATTAAAAAAAAATAAAGATCTTAGGCTAAGACAAGTTAATAAAAAGCTCGGACCACGAAAACCACCAATTATGTCTCAATACATTACCGGAACACACTTTAACTATTATCTCATTTGCCACAGGAAGCTCTGGTTGTTTGCCAATGGGATACATATGGAATCGAACTCGGACCTTGTGTATGAGGGGAGATTGATTCATGAAACCACGTATTCCAGACGGAGTGATAGGTTTAGGGAAATTGAAATGGATGGTATAAAGATTGATTATTACGACCCAAAAAAGAAGATTGTTCATGAAATTAAAAAATCGGACAAACATGAGGAGGCTCACGAGTGGCAGGTTAAGTATTATTTGTTTGTGCTTGAGCAAAGTGGACTTTCTGGAGTGACCGGATTACTGGAATATCCTCGTTTACATAAAATCCGGGAAGTGATACTGTCAGAAACCGATAGGATAACAATTATGAATTCAATAGAAGAAATTAAGAACATCATTCTTAACGAGCAATGCCCCAGTACCCTGCCAAAGTCCAGATGTAAAAATTGCAGTTATTATGATTTTTGCTGGAGCCAGGAGGTGGAATTATGAAAAAGACCTATTACCTTTTTAATCCGGGGAGGTTGCAGCGTCAGGACAACACCCTGAAGTTTACGCCATATGACGAGGAGGGTGGTGAACAGAAGCCTCGGTTTTTACCTGTGGAAAACATCGAGGAACTCTATTGTTTCGGGAATCTCGAGGCCAACTCGGCTCTATACAATTTCCTGGGCCAGGAACAGGTCTCCATACATTTTTTTGATTACTATGAAAATTACACCGGTTCTTTTATGCCCAGAGAGGCTCTTATTTCCGGGAAAATGCTCATAAGCCAAGTTCGCTTTCAACAAAACAAAAAGAAAAGAATAGACTTGGCACAACGTTTACTGATAGGGGCCTCATTTAATATGGTCAAAAACCTCAAATATTATAACACGCGGGGAAAAGACCTGGAACCCATAATCACAATTATAGAAAGTCTATCGTCCCGTATTTCAGAGATGAAAGATATTGCAGGGTTAATGGGTATTGAAGGGAATATTCGTAAAAATTACTATGAAGCTTTTAACCTGATAATTAACGATTTTGAAATGGATGGCCGCAGTTATCGTCCATCTTTAAACGAAGTAAATGCATTGATTTCATTTGGGAATATGATGTGTTACAGTCAATGTTTAAAGACTATTCATCAGACGCAGCTGAACCCAACCGTCAGCTTCCTGCATGAACCGGGGACACGTCGTTTTTCTTTATCGCTGGATTTGGCCGAGGTCTTTAAACCCTTGCTTGTTGACAGAGTTATTTTTAAGGTTCTTAACAAAAAAATGATTCAGACCCAAGATTTTGAAGAAAATATGAATCGGGTTACTTTGAAGCCAAAGGGGAAAAAAATATTTGTTCAGGCATTTGAAGATCGTTTAACAGAAACTATAAAACATAGAACGTTAAACAGGTCTGTAAGCTACAAATATCTGATTAAACTAGAATGTTATAAGCTCCAAAAACATATTTTGGAAATAGAAGAATATAAACCTTTTAAAATGTGGTGGTAATGTATGTCATTGCAGTATATGATGTAGGAGAAAAACGTGTGGCCAAAATGCTAAAACTCTGTCGTAAATACCTTAATTGGATCCAGAACTCGGTATTTGAAGGTGAAATAACTGAAGTAAAACTCCTGGAGCTACAATATAAAGCACGTGAGATTATGGATGAAAATCAAGATAGTTTGATTTTTTTTAAATCCAGGCAGGAAAAGTGGTTGGAAAAAGAGATCGTAGGATGCGAAAGGCAAACACTATCAACCATACTGTAAGAAAGTTGTCGGAGTATTATAGTATAGTTACTATTATTAGAGTTCTTTTTCAAAACTTTATATAGTTGTTCTTTGACATCTTGGAAATCAGATAAATATAAATGTTGTCGAACCCCATAGAAAATGACATTTTGTGGGGTCGACGCATTTTTAGACAAAAAATGCTATGTTTGTAAACAATAAGCTGTTGATAATGAATATTTTTTTTAAAGTTGTCAATCGGCCTTTAATCGAACCATCGTGGAATTGAAATAAT
>Ga0265294_10001130_pt1 | contig 36184 bp, 30 predicted proteins | sample MunlanPumphouse3_FD_192504 | JGI IMG/M metagenome (GOLD analysis project Ga0265294, IMG submission 192504) | Groundwater microbial communities from a municipal landfill in Southern Ontario, Canada - Pumphouse #3 | ecosystem: Environmental > Aquatic > Deep subsurface > Groundwater | place...
CTTTAGGTATTGGTAAAAATTGTGTTATCAAGAATGCTATTGTTGATAAGAATGTCAGAATAGGTAATAATGTCCAGATCATCAATAAAGATGGCCTTGACGAGTACGAAAGTGAAAAATACTGCATTCGCGATGGCATAGTTGTTGTGAAGAAAAATGCAACAATTCCGGATGGAACCATAATATAAGCCTAAAACTTATAACCAGAGAACTTGGTGGCAAGTAGCAAGAAGATGACTATAGGATCTTAGAAAAACATCTTCTTTAAAGCAGTATTTTGCCCTGAGCTTTAAATCATTGAAAAAATAAACTATGAACCTGAATATACAAAACGAAACTGCTGAGCTAAAAGCTGTAGTTTTAGGACAAGCCCTTTCTATGGGCAACAAACCTTCTCTTGCTGAAACTTATGATGCCAGATCACACGAATCGATAAAACTTGGTATTTATCCCGGTGAAGATTTGGTTGATAAAGAAATGACTGCTTTTGAGCAGGTGCTTATTAAACATCGAGTTGAGATTTTACGCCCTTACTTAATCCCGGATTGCAATCAGGTTTTTGCCCGTGATGTGGGTTTTGTTATTGAGGATAAACTTATCATTTCGAATATTATTCCTGCTCGTGAAGGTGAGCAAGAAGCCTATAAAATGCTTTATGACCAAGTCGCTTTTAATAAAAAGTTTAATCTGCCGGAACATGCGCATGTAGAAGGCGGTGATGTGGTTCTCTACAATGATATGATCTTTGTCGGACTTTATACTCAAGAAGATTATCCTCAATTTAAAACCGCACGTACCAATTTTAAGGCCTTTAATTTTTTAGTGGATCTTTTCCCTCATAAGCATTTTATTCCCTTAGAATTAAAAAAACACGATAGTGATCCTCGTCAGGGTATTTTGCATCTTGATTGCACTTTTATGCCCGTGAATGACACTAAAGCCATTATTTATAAAAAGGGTTTTAAATTTCAGAAAGATTATGAACGCCTGCTTGATATTTTTGGCCAGGAAAATATTTTTGAGATCACCCAAGAAGAGATGTATGCTATGAACAGCAATGTTTTTTCAATTTCACCGAATGTTGTGGTTTCTGAAGAGCGATTTACGCGTCTTAATAAACACATGCAAGAGGTCTGGGGCATGACAGTGGAAGCTATTCCTTATCACGAGATATCTAAAATGGGCGGTTTATTGCGTTGTTCTACATTGCCACTTATTAGAAAATAGTGACTAGTAAGCAGCAGAAAAAAACAGAAGAATTGAATAATGAACAAGAAACACTGATATACGATCGATGAATTAACTATTCAGTTTAAACATCCTTGATCTTTTTTTTAATCTGGGGAGCTTAAGCGAAGTTAATCGGATATCGCCTGGAATGTGGGGAGTCAATCATTGCATCTTTTATTATTTATCCTAAGATAGCATCCTATTTTTTAAATCCAGGGGCATTCATTTTCAATATCTGAAATGGACTTTATTTCCATAAACCGATCTTCAGCTAGTGCAACATTTTTGATGTTTTCGTGTGCCCAGGTGGTGTGATAGGGAATATGTATGGCATATCCTCCCAGTTCTACAACCGGAATAATGTCGGAGCGCATGGAATTGCCTATCATTAATAATTCTTTGGCATTTATATCCAAACGCTGCAATAATTTTATATAATCTTCTTTTTGCTTGTCGCTCATGATTTCGATGTGATGAAAATATTGTTCCAATCCGGATTTTTTCAGTTTTCTTTCTTGGTCTAAAAGGTCACCTTTGGTTGCTAGGATCAGCTTATAATTTTGAGACAATTCTTTAAGAGTTTTTTCTACATGATCAAGTAATATTAAAGGCGAATCCGTTAAAGATTTTCCTTTCTCAAGAATTTTTTTTATAGATGTGACCGGAATCGTATCATTTGTTAGACGCAGAGCTGTTTCAAGAATGGATAAGGTATAAGCCTTGGCTCCAAAACCGTAAAGAGTCAAATTTGCCATTTCAGTCTTGAATAATTCTGCAGAGCTCTCTTCTGCAGACATGTGATCTAAGAGCAGATCATTGAATAAATGTTCAAGATCACGATAAAAAGGTTCATTATCCCATAAAGTATCGTCAGCATCGAAGGCAATATATTTTATGTCTGTATTCATTTTTTCTCCAAGACGAAATATATATTTTTAGACTAATAGAACCCTCTGTATAGGCTCTCACAAATCAGATAGCCTTAACTTATGCAAAGGCTTGTAATAAATGAAATACTTTTATCACAAGAGCAGGGTTTACGAGTGAAGAAGAAAGGCTGCATCTGTTTCATGATTTTGGCGAGGATAATTTTTTTACTGATCAATTTAGCTAATTGTTCTTTGTCAATTATCAATTGTCTTCTTATATTTTCGTATAAAAATTGGGTCTAAGGATTTTTATGAATATACTTTATGGTGTACAAACGACAGGGAACGGACATATTGGCCGCTCCAGAGATATAATTAAGGAATTAAAGAGCCGAGGCCACCATGTTGAAGTTATTTTTTCCGGTGAACAACAATCATTGAGATCCGTTGATTCTTTTAAGCCTTATAAGATATTTAAGGGACTTACTTATGTAGTCGAAAATGGGCGTATTAATTATATAAAAACCGCTCCTCGTTTGGATGCCATATCATATTTAAGAGATATCATATATTACGATGCAAACAATATTGATCTGGTTATTTCAGATTTTGAGCCGGTTTCTGTGCAGATCGCAAAAAAGAATAAAATTCCTTCTGTTCTAATATCGCATCAGACAGCTTTTTTATACGATATACCTTATCCCTCTTTACATGTTTTTATTCGATCAATTATTGAACACTTTGTTCCGGCTGATTTTAGAGTTTCAACACATTGGCATCATTTTGGTTTCCCCATACTACCACCTATTTTACCAGAATCGGATATTAAACCCGAAGGGCAAAGAGGACAAAAACAAGTTGTGGTCTATTTGCCGTATGAAGATCCTCAAGCGGTTTTATCTTTATTGAGATCCAGCCCAAAAGATTATGAATATCATCTTTTTGCCTCTGTAGATAAGTTGAAAAAGGAAGATAATCTTATTTATCATCCACGAGACAGACAGGATTTTTTGAATACGATGTATTGTTCTCAGGGCGCTATACTCCATGCAGGATTCATGGCGAATACTGAAGCATTTGACATGGGTATCAAAACACTTGCAAAACCAATTGCCGGTCAGGCAGAACAGATAGCCAATGCCATGGCTATTGAGACTTTAAAATTTGGCAAAGAAATGTATCAGCTGGATGCAAAAGAGGTGCAGGGCTTTTTGGATCTTCCTGCTATAGATTCCATGAATTATCCACGGATCTCAAAAAGATTCGTAGATTGGATAGAAAAGGGTGTTTTTAATACACAAACTCTTACAGATATGTGCGAAGAACTCTGGAGTGATATTCCAATTCCAGCAATTTTTAGATATTAATGACATGAAAGGATGATATGAATTTTAAACGCATCTTAATTTTATCGTTTTCTTTATTCTTGCTTTTTGCTCAAACTCCTCAGGAATTAGTCCAAGAATTAGCAGAGCTTGAAGAATTAAACCACGCTCAATGGAGTGTGTATGCTCGCTATGTTGACCAGGCTCCTGATGAAGAGGCCATTATTTCTCACAATGCTGAAATGTCTTTAGCTTGTGCATCTTCACTTAAGGTCTTGGCTGTTGGTATTGCTTTGGACAGGCTAGGAGCCAATCATACCTATAAAACTAAATTATACTATGATGGTATAATTAGTGAAGATGGCGTTCTTGATGGCAGTATTTATATTCTTGGAGGCGGTGATCCTACCTTAGGTGGCGATCAGGTTGGTGGAGTTATGTCACAACGAAAGCTTATGTCCACATGGGTCAGGGCTATTGAAGGTGCTGGCATTAAAAAGATCAATGGTTCCATTATTGGAGATGAATCACTTTATGCTCCTTTTCATGCTCCGGGAAACTGGTCATGGGAAGATCTTGGAAATTATTATGGTGCCGGTTTTGGAGCTTTGTGTTATTCAGATAATAAATACTATCTTGATTTTAAGCCAGGTGAAAAAGAAGGCGATGATGCGGAAGTTATTGCTATACGACCTCAGATCCCCGGTTTTAAATATACCAATCGCATGAAAACCGGTCCGGAGCATTCTGGCGATAATGGCTATATTTTATGTGCACCCAATGTTTATGAGGCCATATTTTATGGAACAGTTCCGGCAGGTAATGACAGATTCACCATAAAAGGATCTATACCTAATCCGGCACTTGTAATCGCCCAGGCACTTGAAACTTCTTTAGAAAAGAAAGGGATCAGCACGGAAAACGGAGTTATGGTATTAAACGAAAAGAAAAAATATAATGGTCGAAAATTACTTAATACTGTAAAATCTCCTCCTTTAAGATTAATTGCTGAGATTACCAATAAGCTTTCGAATAATACCTTTACCGAGATGCTTTTGTTGAGTGTTGCAGACAAGGAAATGGGCTTGGGGACGACCCGGGCCGGCATAAAATATATCTATAAATTTATGGACAGACTGCAGGTTGATCGCTCTGGTTTGAGACTGGTGGATGCGAGCGGTTTATCACAAGAAAATATGATCACCACAAAAATATTTAGCGATTATCTATCCGAAATGACTAAAAGGGAATCCTTTGATATCTTTTATAAAACTTTTGCACGGGCAGGAGACAGTAAGGATTTTGGTCACGTACAATATTTTGGTGATAATACAGCTGCGGCGGGAAATGCACGTGTTAAAACCGGGTATATAAATAGTGTTCGATCACATACCGGTTATGTATCTGATATGAATGGTCGTATGATCGCTTTTTCGCTGATCGCTAATAATTACCATTGTAAAACTAAAGAGATCACCGGTATTCATGAAAAGATCGTGGTGGCTCTTGCGAATATCGGGAAAGAAGAAAGCCTTGAAGACTGATATAAAAAACCTTGTATGTATTGTGTGTCCTTTGGGTTGTAAACTCACTGTAGAAAAGGATGGCGAAAATTATAAAGTCAGCGGGAATGCCTGTAAACGTGGTGATGATTACGCTATTAAAGAAATGACAGATCCTACTCGCATGTTAACATCCACGATGAAACTTCTCAATAGTTCGCATGTTCGGGTTCCGGTGCACACATCTGCAGCTATTCCCAAGGGGAAAATATTTGCTGCCATGGATGTCATAAACAGATCAATAGCAGAGGCACCTGTCAAAATGGGAGATGTCCTTATAAAAAATATTTTAGATACGGGCGCGGATATTTGTGCATCAAGGAGCATTGATGAATAAAAGTGAAGCGATAAAAAGAGTTAAAGCTTTACAAGAAGAATTAAACGAGCACGCTCATCGTTATTATGTGCTTAACGATCCCATAATTTCCGATGTCGAATATGATAAGCTTTTTAGAGAACTGCAGGCACTTGAAAAAGAATTTCCCGATCTTGTGGATAACAATTCTCCTACAAAACGTGTAGGCGGTATTGTTTTAGATACTTTTTCAACACTAAAACATCGCTTGCCAATGTTGAGTTTAGCCAATGCTCTTAATCTGGAAGAACTCAGTGATTTTTACCAAAGATTACGCAAGGCAAGCGGCAAAGCTGATATTGAATTGGTAGGTGAACCAAAACTGGATGGTTTGGGTGTTGAATTGATCTATGAAAAGGGTGTTTTTATTGCCGGATCTACGCGTGGCGATGGATATGTGGGTGAAAATATCAGTGAAAACTTAAGGACCATCGGACAGATCCCCATGAAATTAAGGGGAAATAATTTTCCTGAGCTTCTTGAAGTCCGTGGTGAAGTAATCATTTCTAAAGTGGGTTTTGAAAAACTAAATCGCCAGCGTGAAAAAGCCGGTGAAAAATTATTTGCCAATCCACGGAATGCAGCAGCAGGTTCTTTAAGACAGTTGGATTCCACTGTCACAGCGCGACGTCCTCTGGAAATATTTTTATATTCTCCCGGAGTGATTGAAGGCTATGATTATACATCGCAATGGGAGTTATTGGAGCAATTCAAAGACTGGGGTTTTCCTATCAATCCCTATAATAAGATCTTAAAAAATGAGCAGGAAGCTTTAAGTTATTTTAAAAATATGGAAGAAGTGCGAGAGGATCTGCCCTACGATATTGATGGCGTTGTTATAAAAGTTAATGATCTGCAATTGCAGGAAGAACTAGGCATGCGTACCCGGACACCCCGTTGGGCAATCGCAGGAAAATTCAAAGCCAGACAAGAAATAACAAAAATAGAATCCATTGTTGCCCAGGTTGGTCGTACAGGTGTTTTAACGCCTGTAGCAAACCTAACTCCCGTACAACTTGGGGCGTGCTTGTATCGCGCGTTACTTTGCATAATCAGGACGAAATTGACCGTAAAGATATTCGGGTTGGAGATTGGGTTGTTATTGAACGCGCTGGTGATGTGATACCCAAGGTGATAAAAGTTATAAAAGAAAGACGAGCAGAAAATACCCAGCCATATAAATTACCTGATCATTGTCCTGTTTGTGGTGCAAAGGTCCAGCGTGTTGAAGGTGGCGTGGCGGTTAAATGTATTCATCGTGATTGTCCTGCCCAGCTAAAATCGGGTATTTCTCATTTTATTTCAAAACTTGCCATGAATATTGATGGCATGGGCGAAAAGATCGTTGAGCAATTAGTCAATGAACAACTCATTGAGTCCATGGCTGATATTTATACCCTGGAATACGAAAAAATTGTGGGACTGGAACGATTTGGTGAAAGATCTGCAAGAAATCTGATCACATCTATCAAGAATTCAATGAAACGCGATTTACATAATGTAATTTATGCTTTGGGCATTCCTAATGTCGGGGAATACCTTGCTCGTGTTCTGGCAGCTCATTATGGCTCTTTGGCGGGGCTTCTTAAGGCCGAACAAGAAGAACTGGTAGCAATAGATGACATAGGTGATATCGTCGCTGAGAGCGTAGTTTCCTTTGTTCAGGATAAAGATAACCGCAAGATGATAGAGCGATTAATTTCTTATGGCATAGATCCAAAGGTCAAGCAAGAACATGAGCAGCTTTTAAAAGGCAAGGTCTTTGTTTTTACCGGTAGTCTTGAAACATTAACTCGCGATGAAGCCAAGAATATGGTAAGGGATCTTGGAGCTAAGGCTTCGGGTTCCGTTTCGTCCAAAACAGATTTTCTTGTCTCAGGAGAAGCATCCGGGTCCAAGCTTGATAAAGCCAGAGAATTGAATATTCCAATTATGAATGAAAAAGATTTTTTAGACTTTATACAAAAATTCGGAGTGGGGAAGGAAGACTCTGAAGAACAAATAAAACTATTTTGATCGAACAATTTTTTTAGAATCCTTTGCATAAGCTAACACTAATTGATTTCTGAGAGAGAATTTTTTTCAGTACGAATATCGCTGCTTAAAATGGATTATTGACAAGATATGGTTAGTTTATATAAAAAAAAGGGACAGGCATGCCTGTCCCCTTGAGTATGAAAACACTATTTACTTTAATTTATCTGCGATCTTTTCAGCAATATCCATGTAATATTTACTTTCAGCACTGTCCGGCTTGCATTCAACGATAGGTGCACCGGTATCTGCGGAACTCATAATTTCTTCGTTCAATGGAATTTCACCCAAAAATTCTACCTTTGAGCGTTCACTTTCTTTATAACCACCGTTTTGACCAAAAATAAATGATTTATGACCACATTCCGGACATAGAAAATAGCTCATATTTTCTACGATACCTAAAATAGGTACATTGACTTTTTCAAACATACTAATGCCACGTTTAACATCTGCAAGAGCAAGATCCTGAGGTGTTGTGACAATAACTGCACCACTTAGTTGCACCTTTTGTACTAAGCTCAATTGGATATCACCGGTTCCGGGAGGCAGATCAATAATAAGATAATCCATCTTTTTCCACCAAACTTCTGTCAATAATTGATTAACAGCTTTCATAACGAGTGGACCGCGCCAGATAACAGCTTGATTGGCATCAAGGAAAAATCCCAAAGACATGAGCTGGATACCATATTTTAGTGCCGGAAGAATACCTTCTTCGGATACTGATTCCGTTGGTTTATGTTGCCCGAACATCATAGGTACAGATGGTCCATAAAGGTCTAGATCTAATAATCCTACTGAATATCCTTGGTTTTTAAGCGAAAGTGCAAGGTTAGCGGCTACTGTTGATTTACCTACACCACCTTTGCCGGAAGCAATAGCGATGATATGTTTTGCATATTTGGCCTTTTTCTGAAGGTCAAAGGGGTTTTCTTGTTTTTTTTCTTCAGACATTATTTCTCCTAAATACAAAAGGGCAGTATGATCTGCCCTTTATTTGTTTTATTGATCGTAAGCTTAACCTTCTGAAATAGCTTCAACAGGACAAGCGGCAATACATGCCAAACAATCAATACATAGATCGTCATCACAAACAGCTTTACCGTTTTCAAGGGTTAAAGCTTCAACTGGACATACTTCAATGCATTCACCGATGCCATCACATACGTCAACATTAACTACTACTGCCATTATGAATCTCCTTTAAGTGTACATCTGACAACCGCTAAATCTATACAAAAAATTATATGTTCTCAAAGACTTTTTATATTATTTTATTTTTTTATTCATTTTCGATGTCTAAAACAATAGATTCAGGCATAAAAACATGATCTTAAACAGTAAAGGAGAAAAATATGAGTTTTTTTGGAAGGATAAGCAATATATTTGTTGCACCTGATAAGTGTTTTATTTCACTTCGCGATGAAGGTACTAAATGGACTGATTATGTTATCCCGATCTTATTGTTGACTGTAATGATCATAATTTTTATGGCAACAACAGCTGATATGATGAAGGATATTCAAGTGGATGCGATCATGAAGATGGAGCAATTTTCAGAGGCTCAAAAAGAAGCTATGCTTGAGCAAAGTAGTTCGGGTATTGTTCAAAGCATTCAATATGTCTCCGGTGTTATTTCTACAATTTTTACAGCTATTATAACTGCTCTAATCATGATGATCCTTGGTAATTTTGTTGGTGGCGGTCAACAAAAATATGGAGTTTTATTGGCCAGCGCTTTATATATACAGTTAATTACTATCCCCGAGTCTATTATCAAGATATTTTTGATCCTTCAAAAAGAAAGTATGAATGTTTATTTAGGCTTAGCTTCATTCATATCATCACCTGATCAAACAAATTTTTTTCATAATTTAATAGGACAATTTGAGTTTTTTAAGATCTGGCGTATTGTTCTTTGGGTTCTTGCTTTTAAAATCCTCTATAAATTTACAGGTAAAAAATCAGGCTGGCTCGTTGTTGTTATTATGTTGATCGGTATGTTGTTAGCTGCGGCGGTCGCTACATTTCAGGGAAAAATGTAAGTCCTTAGCCCTTAGTTATAAGTCGAAAAACGCGAGATGAAAGACTTAAAACCTAAGATGCAAGTCTTGGATTAGTCCTCCTATATTCCTACACTTTTGCTTGTCTTTTAAACGCGTAAAAAATATATTTTTCATAAAAAGCAAGGCTGGAAAAATCCAGCCCTTGTTTATTTAGACTTTATTATTTTTTGATACATTTAATTTTATAAATTCATCGGGCTTGAGTTTACAAAAGGTGGTTTAACGATAATCGCTTTTAGGCGCTTACCACGAACATCCATGTCTATTTCGGTCCCGACTTTGGCTAGTTCGCGTTTAACATATCCCATTCCAATACCTATCTTTAAAGAAGGTGACATTGTGCCGCTTGTAACTTTTCCGACTTTTTCATTAGCAATGTATAGCTGGTAATCATGACGAGGAATACCGCGATCGACCATTTTAAAAGCTATTAAACGCTGAGATGGTTTTTCTTTTTTGATTTTTAGCAATGTTTCTTTAGCAATAAAATCATCATTATCTAATTTTGTGATCCATCCCAGACCTGCTTCAAGAGGATTTGTATTTTTATCAATATCATTTCCATAAAGAATATACTTCATTTCAAGGCGGAGAGTATCGCGGGCTGCAAGTCCAACCGCTTCAATACCAATATCATCACCTGCTTCAAAAATACTATCCCAAAGTTCTAATGAATCCTGTGGTTTATGATATAATTCAAAGCCGGGTTCACCTGTATAGCCGGTTCTTGATATGAGTAGCTTTTTACCTGCTAATATGCCTTCGCAAAAGTGATAAAAAGGGATATCAGTTAGTTTTGTATTCGTCAATTTTTGAAGAACTTTAAGGGTGTTAGGTCCCTGAATAGCCAAAAGAGCAGTTTCATCACTACAATCCCTAAGGCTAGCGCCATCTATAAGATGTTTTTCTGCCCAGGCATAGTCTTTTGCGATATTTGAAGCATTCACGGCCAGCATGAATTTATTCTTGTGAAAGCGATAAATAAGGAAATCATCAATGATCCCGCCATCGGGATAGCACATTGCCGTGTATTGTGCCTGACCATCATTAAGGGCTTTTACATTATTAATGGTAATACTTTGCAGATAATCTTCAGCTTTTTCGCCTTCTACATAGAATTCTCCCATGTGGGATACATCAAACACACCGACATTTTCACGAACCTGCATATGTTCATGATTAACTCCGGAATAATTAATAGGCATTAAAAAATCTGCAAAATCTACAAGCTTTGCACCTAAAGCAAGGTGCCTTTCATAAAAAGGGGTCTTTTTAGTCATGATCTTTTCTCCAAGGCCTACCATAGGTCTCTTTTCTTGAAATCATCAAAAATATTTAACTCGCGCTGAATTTGCTGCAAAGCACCCCGCAGTGAACCATCTACTTTAAGACTTGTTTCTCCGCGCACATTAACGAGTTTTTTTACCAGCTCTCTAAAGGCCGATAATTCATCGTCGTCGAGCTCAAATTTGATCTTATTAATCATTATCCTTCTCGCTTTAGTTTCATGTTGTATTCGTAAGGAGTAATCTTTTGAATTATAATGATATCTCCCGGCTTGACATTTTTATCGCTCATGTAGCGTGTGCTACCTTTTTGCATACTTCTATTTCTAAAAACAAAGGTTTTTTCTACAATATCGGTTTCAATATCAAAACCTGCATCTGTATGGAGGGTAATGGTTTTAACTCTGTAATTTTTATCTACATTGTTTGAAGGATTCATAGCACCCAACACATCAAAGGGAAAAAAGTCAACATGATCTTTTACTGAGAATTGTCTTTGCATCATGAATAGATTTTGTCGGGTAATAGGGATCTCTATCGAACTATATCCGCTCGAGAAGGGATTTGTATCCTTATATTTTTCAAACTGATATAGATCAGACATCAGATTTTAATACTCCACAATTATTTCTTTATGAATGGGCTCATCTAAGTCATTCATTCCATCAACGTTGAGGACAATTTTAGAAATGTCTTCCTGCAGATCCACAAGGGCATCGTATAAGTCAGTTAAGTGTTCTTGCGTAAATCCATCGTGCATGATGTAATGTTTTTCTTCTTTGTCCCAATGGCGGGAACGGGAAAGATTATATTCCCAACCGTAGAAGACAGTAATTTTTTGATTATCTTGATTATAAACATCAATGGTATCTACCATTAATTCAAGAAACTCTTCTCCACTTTCATTTTGAAGTGAATCAAATTCAGCAAGGATGATTTTTTTGAATTCTGAATATTTCATTTTAAGCTCCATACTAAAGGTGATCGATGTTCATTGTTTTTCTTTATGTAAATGTCATAGCCATTTCTTTCTATGATTGGCTCATGACAATCGGCACAATAAGTATTATTATCGAATCCGGGGTAATTTCCAATATAAACATATTTTAGCCCAGCATTTTTTGCAATCTTTTTACATCTTTTTAGAATTGCCTGAGATGTACTGGGATAATGTGCCATTTTATATGCAGGGTAAAAAGCATTTAAGTGAAATGCAAGATCCTCACCACAATTTTTCAATAGCCAATAACATTGTTTTTCAAAAATATCCGGATCGTCGTTGACTCCGGGAATAATAAGTGAACTTATCTCAGTATGAATATCATTTTTTATACACCACTTAATCGTATCGAGTACAGGTTCTAATCTTGCAGCCGTATAGTCTTGGTAAACTTTATCATCAAAAGCTTTTAGGTCAATATTAACAGCGTTAATGCCTTTAAAAACTTCTTCTCGTGCTTTTGCAGTAATGTAGGCATTTGTCACAAGAATAGATGCCAGACCTCTCTCTATAGCTATATCGCGAATATCCATTAAATATTCTGCAAAGACGATAGGTTCATTATACGTAAAGGAAATAGAGCTGCATCCTGATTCTATTGCCCGCTCAACAATTTCGCCGGGACTATAGTAATGATCGGTATGAGAAAATTGAGTCGATAAATGCCAGTTTTGACAAAATTGACATTTAAGGTTACATCCCTGAGTTCCAATACTATAGCTTTTACTGCCGGGCAAAAAATGGTAAAGAGGTTTTTTTTCTATAGGATCAATATGTTGAGCATAAGGGAATCCATAAACTAAAGAGCGTAATTTATTATCCACTACTTTTCGAACCATACAAATACCATGTTGACCTTCCTCAAGAAGGCAATGGTGGGGGCAAAGATTACATTGGATCCTTTCTCCAATATTTTCCTGGAAATTCGCTTCCTTATATCTCATAATATTATCGCTCTCGCCTGAAAAATATCATTTCACCTAACCATGAAACCAAGGAAAGTAAAATGGCTGCCCAAAAAGCTGTAGCAAAGTTTGCAATAGTAAAACCGGGGATCAAACTTGATGTTAACCACACCATGAATCCGTTAATGAGTAAATAAAAAATTCCATAAGTCATTGCTGTGATATGCAAAGTGATAAGTGTTATAAAAGGTTTAAGCGAAGCATTTAGAATTGCAAAAAGGACAGACATGGCGATCAGGGTGAAAAGACCGTCAATATGTATCCCTTTAAACATGGTTCCCACAATAGTGAAAGAGATAAGATTAATAATAATTTTTGTAAAGAAAGAATATTTTTTCATTCTGTCCCTGCGGAAATTTGAGTTGCTTAGTAATAAATTACCACTATTATTATACAATAAAGCTAAAACTAAGTCAAGATATCATATAGTTTTTTAAATATTTTAAAAAGAGACCGGGCAGGAAGCCCGGTCTTTGAGTGAACTATTTATAGAGATAGGCGAATTGATCAAGACCATTCAAATCTTCGAAAGCCTGAACTAGGCGTTTTGTAAAGCCTTTTTCGCCAACAATGACCCAAGCGCGAGGATCATATTTTTTCTTGTTAGGTTTATCTTCGCCTTCCGGGTTACCGATCTGAGCGTGAAGATAAGCATCGAATTCATCCATATAGTCTTTAATAGGTTTTGTATAAGCCCATTGTGTGTCTGTATCGATGTTCATTTTAATTACACCGTAAGAAATAGCTTCTTCAATTTCTTCCGGAGCTGAACCAGATCCACCGTGGAAAACAAAATTGACAGGTTTTTCACTTAGACCGTGTTTTTCAGCAATGTATTTTTGTGAGTTATCAAGAATTTTTGGAGTCAGGACAACATTTCCCGGCTTATAAACACCATGTACATTACCAAAAGCAGCCGCAATGGTAAACATAGGACTGACAGCTAAAAGTTCTTCGTAAGCACGGTTGACTTCTTCAGGTTGTGTATAGAGTTCTGAGTTATCAATATTTGAGTTATCAACGCCATCTTCTTCACCGCCTGTAACACCGAGCTCAATTTCCAGAAGCATATCAATTTTTGACATGCGTTCGAGATATTTTTTACTGATCTCTAAGTTGTCATCTAAAGATTCAGCTGAAAGATCGATCATATGTGATGAAAACAGAGGTTCACCATGTTCTTTATAGTAGGCTTCACCGGCATCAAGTAGTCCATCTATCCAAGGTAAAAGTTTCTTGGAACAATGATCAGTGTGCAAAATAACAGGAACGCCATAGTGTTTAGCCATTTCACGGACATGCAAGGCACCGGCAACGGCTCCGGCAACAGCAGCTTTTTGATCGGTATTATCCAATAATTTACCAGCGTTAAAAACTGCACCACCATTTGAAAATTGGATTATGATTGCTGATTTAGCATCTTTTGCAGCCTGTAATGCTGCATTGCTGGTAGATGAACTGACAACGTTCACTGCGGGGAAAGCAAATTTATTTTCTTTTGCGTATTCAAAAACGTCCAATAGGACTTTTCCAGTAACTACACCGGGTTTTAAATTAGGTTTTTTAGCCATTTTATGCTCCTTTATTGATGTTCTAATTCTAAAGTAAGGGTTTTAAGATCACATACCTCCTCAGGACCATAATACTGAATTGGACCAGGGTAGATATATGTGGTTTCAATTGCCCATTTATCACGATTAGCCAGATAAGTTTTAAAAGGTTTCCCATCTAATTTTACCAAGGCTTTTCTTATGACAGGTTTATCTTTTCCATGACGGCGTTCAATGTTCATCATGTGAGTTATTGGAACTCCACTGGGTTTCCAGTTTTCCACCTTGTCAGTTAAGTTGCGGACTGAAGACATATAACCCGTACACTTATTTTCTGCAAGAATTGCTGCCGTATAACCGAGTGCATAGGTGTAGTCTGCATCAAAGTTCGAAGGAAAAGAACAACGACCTTCATAGCCAAAGAAATGGGTATGAGTTTTAAAGTCACCTTTGTATTTTCCTTCTTTCTTGAGTTCATTAAGTCTTTGTCCTATCATGTGAACAAGAAGTTTATCTGTTTCAATGAGTGATACCTGAACATTTCCATGAGGATCACGTTCCATGATCAATTGTTCTGCAATGCTTTCGGGCAGACATTCATATAGCTCGGAATTGTGGCCTTCAAGTTTATCGATAATATAATCGCGTTTATCATCGCAATCATCAATATCATTGAATTCATCTTCATTTTTTGCTATTAATTCATTTAATTCCTCGATGAGTTCTTTCATATCGGGAATGAATTCAATGAGACCTTCAGGAATGACCAGTACGCCAAAATCCTCATTATTTTCTGATCTTTTTACAATTATATCAGTTAGTTGTTCAGTAATATCATCCAGGTTTTGTTTCTTAGCTTCAACTTCTTCGGAGATAAGCGCAAAGTTGGGTTGAGTTTTTAAAGCACATTCAAGAGTAATATGAGAAGCTGAACGCCCCATTAATCTGATAATGTGCCAATATTTCTTAGCAGAATTCGCATCTCGTGAAATATTACCAATAAGCTCACTATACACTTTAGTTGCCGTATCAAAACCAAACGAAGCTTCGATCAGTTCGTTTTTAAGATCGCCATCAATGGTTTTTGGGACACCGATAACCGTGATATCTACATTTTGCTGAGCGAAGTATTCTGCCAAAACAGCAGCATTTGTATTTGAATCATCGCCACCAATAATAACAATGGTTTCAATATTCAGAGCTTTACAATTTTTTAGGGTTGCTTCGTATTGTTTTTTGGTTTCCAGTTTGGTACGACCGGATCCAATAATATCAAATCCCCCGGTATTGCGGTATTCTTCGATGTATTCTGCGTCTAGTTCGCGATAATTATTATCCACTAAACCTGAAGGACCACCAAGAAAACCGTAAAGTTTAGAATCCGGATGACAGGCTTGTAAAGCATCATATATTCCCGCGATTACATTGTGTCCGCCTGGAGCTTGTCCGCCGGAAAGAATAACAGCAATGTTCAAGGGTTTATAAATTGGAGTATCATTTCCTGCTTTAAAGCTAATGCTGGGCAAACCATAGGTCTTGGGAAATATCTCCTTGATCTTTGCCTGATCGGCAACAGATTCTGTAGCTGATCCTTTAATGATCCTTAACTTAGGCCCTTTTTGAAAAACAGAAGGAAGCTTAGGTTGATAATTAATCCTAGCCTTGTGTAACTGTGATAATTCTTTCATCAATTAATCCTCTTATTTACTGCGGTCTAATATAAGAAAAAAAAGCTGCAAGTGTTATAAAAATAGACAATAGAAAAGTTCTAACTAGGAACTATAATAATATATATTTTTTTCGGATTTAATCCTTGATCTGCTTGAAGGGCTTTATACTTTAGAAAATTTATTATTGTTTTCGTGATAGAAAAATAATTGCTATTTGTCCTTTGTCAATTGTCAATTATTATAGTATTTTATCCTAAGAAAATATGGGATTCGCATCCCTCGATTGCTTAGTATGAATTACAAGGATTTCTATGAAAAAAACTATTTCTCTCTTGATCTTGGCCATATTATTAATCCCTCTTGCAGCTTCCGAGCTAATGTACAATGATTTCATTACGGTAGAGCAACTTAAGGATTCTCTGATTGAACATGACTGGAACTATCACTCCGAATTCCCTTATTTTAGAAAATCAGCAAGAACAGGCTCTTCGCCTAAGAGTTGTACTTTTTCGCCGGATGGAAAATATGTTTATGTGACCTTGTTAGGGCAACGCCATAAAGCAGTCCAGATCTATACTGTCGATCCTTTTGAATTGCTTAAGACTTTATCACCGGAATGTGATGATCCTGTGCAAAACTATGGCTTTTCTGAAGGCGTTTTTAGAGAAAAAGATGGTACATTCTGGTTTACGCGTATGACAACCGGTGATTATTTTATCTATGATCCAAAGATCGATTCATTATCTTCTCCCAAAAAAACGGGAGGTGACTGGACAAAATCATTGGAATTTTCTCCTAATCAAAACTATGTTGCTATGTCGCATTGGGTATCAAGAAGAGTTTCTATCTTTGATGTTGAGAGACAACGAATTATAAGAAATTTAAGGACTTCACAAATCCCCAGAGGACTCGCCTGGATAGGGAATGATACTTTAGCCGTTACTTTATATGGTGGTTCCAAAAGTACTGATTGTGGAATAGAAGTCTTTGATGTTAAAAGTGGTAAAAAAGTTGAAAGTATGTTAGAATGGCGTTCAGCTATGAGAGATGTTCGTTTTGACCCGCTGGAAAAAATGTTGTATTATGATGATATGCGTTTTGCTATAGTATATAAATATGATTGGATCAAAAGAGAAACTGTAGCTAAAGGTCGGGTAGATAGCCATCCCAACACGATTAGATTAACCTCAGATGGAGATCATCTTTTTGTTTCTTGCCGTGGTCCCAATAATCCCAATGGTTATACTTTACCCAGTCCTCGTAATGGAGAGATTGTTGTTTTAGAAACCGATTCGCTTCAAAAACTGACTAGCTGGGCTCCGGGAAATCAACCCACCGGTCTGGATATTTCTTTAGATGGCAAATACTTAGTATCGACAGATTTTATGGATAGGCGCGTTAATCTTTATATAATTTCTGATCCTCGTAGCGATAAAAAAGATAATAATACAGATGAACTCACAAAAATATTAAATAAAATGGGTGATAGGTATGAAATGGGCACTAGTTCTTTCTGGTGGCGGTGGTAATGGTCTTGCTCATGTAGGCGTCATTAAAGAACTTGAAAGACTAAAATTAAAACCATCCTTGATCGTGGGTACTTCCATGGGGGCTGTGATAGGAGGCGTATATGCTTCCGGAAAGTCCATTGAATGGATAGAAGAATTTGTAACGAACAAGCTAAAGATCCATGATATGGTTACGACCATGCCAACTCTGAAATGGGGCGAAGGTCCACTTGTAAGAGTTTTTCAGGCAGGAAATGCCATTAAGAATCTAATGCAAAATCTCGGCGCTGAATCCGGAGAAAAAATTCTTGAAATAATAAAAGAGATCACTGAAGACATAAACATCGAAGATACTGTTATTCCTTTTGCTACAAATGCTGTGGATTTATTGACCGGAGACGAAAAGGTTTTTAGCAGTGGTAATCTTGCAGATGCCATACGATCTTCCATGTCAATTCCACCATTTTTTGAGCCTTATAAACTAGAGGATGCCCTTTATGTAGATGGTGCATTTGCGGATAATATGCCGGTTAATATTGCCAGGGATATGGGGTTTAGAAAAATATTATCTGTAGATGTTTCACCTCCAAGACCTCTTGAGAGTGATAAAATTAAAAATAGTCTTGAAGCGACATGGCGAGCTATGTCAATTTCCATAAAAAATTCGCATCGTCCAGTAAAAGCAACAGTACATATCGAAGCTTATAAGGGCGCCTATAATTTTGATTTTGAGCATGCAGACGAACTCATTGATGTTGGAAGACAGGCGGTGATAGATAATGAGTTAAAAATAAAACGAGCTTTTTATTCTTGGTATCATAGAATTTAATCATAGAAAGGGAAAAAATGAAAAAAACTTTATATTTAATAACGATTTTGCTTATAATGAGCATGATGTTTTCTTGTGATAAAAATTCAGGAGTGATAGAAGTTTCCTGGCAACTGATAGAAAATCAGTATGATGGGAAAAATCAGCTAAAATCTGAAGTCACTTTTACAAACAATTCACCTTATACCTTAACGAAGGACAACTGGAAATTTTATTTTAACTGGTTTCGTTCTATCAGGGACGAACAAGAGTGTGATATGTTAAAAGGTGAAACTATCAATGGTGATCTCTCATATCTTGAACCCACAGAAAAATTTGAAGGTCTGAAACCGGGTGAGAGCTTTAGCTTTCCTCTTCTTGGTACTCATTATGCCATTAATTTTACAGATGCCATTTCGGGTGCCTATTTTGTGATAGAGGGAAAAGATGGTGAGGAGATCTTATTGCCTGCGGGCGAAACAAAGGTATTGTCTTTCCCGGAGAATGAAACTTTACGCCGTGGATCTTATGATAACTTGAAAGTCCAGACAGCTGAGATGCGTTTTAACGAAAATGTAAAGCTTGAATTTGTCCCGGAAGATCAATTGCCTCTTCTTATACCCACACCCTGGTCTCAGGAATTAACTGGCGGGGAAATTGTTTTAAGTGAGGCTATGACAATTTTTCATCAGGCAGAACTATATCTCGAAGCAGAATTTCTTTCTGAAAAACTAAGTGATTTGTATGCTATTGATACTAAGTTGGAATTGTTTTATCCCGAAGAATTAAAGGACCTTAATACCAGTTATATTGTCATGATGTTGGGTAAAGGACCAAAAGAAGCTTATTCTTTAATGCTTGATCTTGAAAAGGGATTTTTAATTAAGGCCTCTGATAAAGCCGGAGCTTTTTACGGAGTTCAGAGTCTTATTTCTATTATTGGAAATAATTATCCAAATGCCGATAAATATCTTGTTCCTGCCTTTTATATAGAAGATATGCCAAGATTTGAATATCGTGGTATGCATATCGATGTTTCCAGATCTTTTCACTCAAAAGAAGATGTAATGAGGTTCATAGATTTGATTTCCATGTACAAATTGAATAAACTTCATTTCCACATTACAGATGATGAAGGTTGGCGAGTAGAGATAAAACCTTTACCGGAATTAACAGAGATAGGTGCTTTCAGAGGCCATACCGATGATGAAAAAGATTATTTACAGCCTTCACTTGGCTCCGGACCCTTTGCAGATCCCGAACTTGGAAATGGCAGTGGCTTTTATACTCGCGAAGAATTTATTGAGCTGTTAAAATATGCAAAAACCCGTCACATAGAAGTCATTCCCGAAATAGATATGCCCGGACATATGCGCTCTGCACTCAAAGCCATGGAAGTCCGATACGACAGATATATGGCAGAAGGCAAGAAAGATTCAGCCGAAATGTATTTGCTGACCGATTTTGATGATACCACTTTCTACACTTCTGCTCAGAGATTTCATGACAACACGGCCAATCCATGCATGGAATCCACTTATCGCTTTGTAGAGGTTGTGGTTGACGAATTAGTGGCAATGTACAAAGAAGCGGATGTTTCTTTAAATGCACTGCACATTGGAGGTGATGAAGTTCCCAGTGGTGCATTTACACATTCTCCTATTTCTCAGAAATTTCTTGCGAACTCCGCTGAATACAATTCGGTATCACAATTACATAAGTATTTTACAACTCGCGCAACTGAGATACTGAAAAAACATGATATTCATACAGCAGGTTGGGAAGAGGTTGCTTGCAAACATGAAAACGGAAAACGCGTTCCGGATCCAAGTTTGGTTAAAGAAGGCATTGAAGCCTATGTGTGGAATAATGTTTGGGGCTGGGGAGCAGAAGACCTTGGTTATAAATTAGCCAATACAGGTTTTCCTGTTATCTTTTTAAGTGCTAATAATTATTACTTTGATTTTGCTTATAACAGAGATCCGGAAGAACCCGGCCTGTATTGGGGCGGTTACACCGATACGCGTACAGCCTGGGAATTTACACCCATGGATATTACAAAATGTGCCGAAACAACCTTGACCGGAAATCCCATTGATGAAAGCATGTTTAAATCCAAGGTTAAGCTGACAGAAAAAGGCAAGAAAAATGTCAGAGGACTTTCAGGAGTTCTGTGGAGTGAGGTCATGCGGACTTGGGATAGAGTTGAATACATGGCCTTTCCTAAGATCCTTGGTCTGGCAGAAAGATCTTGGTCGCAAACACCTTATTGGGTACAAATTGAAAACAAGGATTTTTCCAATTTACTTAGAGAAAAAGACTGGAGTGTATTTGTAAACAAGTTAGGTAAACATGAATTCCGGAAACTGGATCACTATGATGTAAATTACCGCATAGCTCTGCCCGGAGCCATAATTGAAGATGATATGTTTAAGGCTAATATTCGTTTTCCCGGTTTAACCATGCGTTATACACTTAATGGAAGCGAACCTACAAGCAGCTCAGCTATTTACAGCAAAGCTTTCAAGCTTAATTCCGGTGATACAGTAAAGATCGCTGCTTTTGATTTGCAAGGAAGGCGGAGCAGAATTGTAGAAGTAAGCAATAAATAGGCGAGAAGCCTAAGATATAGAACGGAAAATCTTATAATATGATATCCCGGATAAATATGACAGTCTCATACTTATCCGGGATTTTTTGTAGAATAGCTTGATAGCTGATAGTTGAAAAATTGAGCCGCAATGAATTGCGTCTGTACAACTATTTTTTCCAAATTTTGGCACACCTTCGCCCTGACAATTCGGAGCTAGGGCGCGTCTTCGACTTCTTGCCTCTCGCTTCTGGCTTATGTCTACTGAATTATTCCGGCTTTTCACCTTTATACTTCCAAAGGATTTATGTAAACTTGTCACCGATTACTGGTCACGGATTACTGGTCTCTATTCAATTTCACCGGCTTTTTTTAATGCAAAACGCGCTAAAAGAGGTCCGATGATCTCAAAGATCAAACAGCTTGCGGTTATGACCGTTATGACCGTATTTCCTATATAATCGCCTGTAGTGATACCACTATCAAGCATTCTACCCAATCCGGCGAATTCTTGCTTAACGATAAGAGATAGACCAATAGCAACCCCGGCCTGAGATAAAATCCCTATACCAATCCAGTTTTTTATTTTGGGATCCACATGACCAAACAGTCCACCTAAGAAAGATCCGGAAATTTTGCCGACACTTCTTGCTACAATATAGACTAATCCTAAAAGGCCCAAAGAGGGAATAGTGTTGATATGTAAATTTGCTCCCGCCAGAGTAAAAAACAAGATAAAAAGCAGGGGCATAAAAGAAGGTAATCTATCATGAATACGCTGAATTAACTCGTAGGACTGCGTATTTACAATAATCATCCCCATCACCATATTGGTTAATATCAGTGATAAGTTAAATATTGTGCTTATGCCGATCCCGAGGAGGACAAATCCAATTAAGAGAATGGATACATCTCCTGAATTTTTAAGTCTTTTGGCAAGTAAGGAAAAAATAATAGCTAAAAGGCTACCTATTCCAATTGAAAGGAGAACTTCTTTTAAGGGCGTCCACGCGGAAAGCCAAAAGTTACTTTCAATTATACCGGTTTCTGCCTCTAGAATATTCTTGGCAATAGCCGCAGCAAAGCCAAAAATAATAATACCTAAACCATCATCGAATCCCACAACGGCATACAGGGCTTTTGTTAAAGGTCCTTTTGCTTTGTATTCCTGAATAATGGCAACGGTACCTGCCGGAGCAGAAGCAGCGGCTATAGCACCAAAGATCAAAGCTAATGAAAGATTTTTAGTTAAAAGATACAAGGAGCCTGTCACAAGTACAAAGGTGCCAATTGATTCTGCAAAAATTATACTAATAATTCCACCACCAAGTTTTTTTAATGATGAAAATTTTAATTCCAGACCAATACTTATTGCCACAAAACCAAGGGCTATTTCAGTAATAAAAGCGAGTTCTTCTTGTTGAGTTTCACCTAATATATTCAGTAAAGATGGTCCCAGCAGAATACCAAAAAGCATAAAACCAATAAGTGAGGGAAGTTTGATCAATCTAACAGTTCTACCAAAATAAAAGGCTATAATAATGATCACACCAAAGACCAATAATACCGGTAAATCCTGCAGATTCATAAAAAAGTCATTCATAATACATTATCCTATATATCAAGATTGCCAAAGAAAAAACTTAAGGAGTGTGAAGTGACCATTGCTTTGGATTCACAATTATTATCCTGTATGATCATTTTAATCTTTCGCAATGTATCATTTACATAAACTCTGTTCACAACGGCATGAATGATATGGTGAAACCCTTTATGTTCCTCATTCATGAAATGAGAGAATAGTGGAAGTGCATATAAGTATTTTCCAACATTATTTGCCTCGATCACGGAAAGATGAATATCTTCTACTTCCGATAGTAATTCAAGGATATAGTCAAAGACTTCGGCATCCTGAACATGGATGTTAATTTGTGAATATTCCTGAGGCAGGTCTTCAGTGTTTCCCCATTGAGAGAACTTTAATAATTCGTCAAAAAAGGAAACACTATCTTTTTGTTTACATAATGTTTTAACATGTGATGGATTTTTAAGGACCTTGGCGATCTCAGATAAAATTTTAATATGCGTGTTTCGTTTTTTTGCAGGTGCGATAATATAAACAAAAAGCTTTACGGGGGCGCCGTCTAAAGCATTGAAATCTATACCATCTTCCGAGACCAATGCGCCAATGACAAAATCATCAATATTGCTCAGTGTACAGTGAGGAATAGCAATGCCATCTCCAAATCCGGTTGAACCAAGTGCTTCGCGAGCTTTTAATTGTTTTAACAATGCTTTAGGATCGATATTTTCTAAAGTTTTAGATTGTACTGCAGATCTTGCGATCTCTTCTAAAAGTTCATGCTTTGTGCCGGCTTGAGTGACGATATTTTTTGTCTCTAGATTAAAATATTTTATAATTTTCATATTTTCCTCTCATTATTTTCTAAAGAAACATATAGTTCTAATACTTTTTTTGTCAATTGTAAATATTGATTTTGATCTTTTTTTAAATTCATACCCTAAATTTTTGTGCAATAATATATCTTCTATACTCATAAGATGATACATGATAAAATCTTCAATATCAAGCAAGATGTTGCATATAGTTGTTTGTTTATAGCAAGAATACTGTAAAGAAGTATGATATCCGGAGCGTGCCGGTTCAATCTGGAGCAGTCTTATAAAATCAACTTTAGATAGTGAATCTATTATAAGTTGTAGAGATTTCACGAATTTGCTTCTTTTTGTAATACGACTAAGGTAATGAGCTGATGCATAATATAAAAACCAATGAAGGAAAAAAGAAAGGGCAGAGCTTCGAGAGCAGAAAGCATGACCGTCAGGAATAAACATAAAGCTAAAACGACAAAACGAATGATGGTCCATGTTTTAATATCGGACATCATTTTTTTATAGCTACGCTCGCCTTGTTTTTTTTTAGAGACTAAATATGCAAGAATTGAGTTTGCTAGACTAATGCCAGCAGGTAGAATATTTTCCAGTTTAAATTCATTATGATTGAGAAGTGTAAGAATTAGTATCAAGATAATAGTGGAGCCAATAATAAAGGTAAAAAAATGAGGCATACCCCAAGGCTGGTTTGATTGTTTTTTTCTTTCCTTTTCGAAACCTTTCATATTCTTTCCTCACAATGTAAAAAGTAAGATAAAAAAACCTAAAGAGCAAAGCTTTAGCAAGGAAAAGGGAAAAGTATAATATATTGACCCAATAGAAAGTGAAATCTATTGACCCAATAGATTTCACTTTGTTCTTTTTGATTAATTATTTCTGGTTTCTGGGCTCTGCTTGCTTGAATCTGACTTATGATCACTATTCAGTGATAACTTTATAAACCTTTTCGCCGGGTTTGACCATATTATATTGCTCGCGAGCTGTTTTCTCTATGTAGCTTTCATTATTTTCTAACATCTTTTTCTCATTGAGCAAGAGGGCTTGCTTGGTCTCAAGATCTATTTTTTCTTCTATGAGATCCTCGTGTTCTTCTTTGGCTTTAAAAAGGTAAAGAAGACCGTTGTTATTTAAGAGCAATAAAGCCAGGCATATTAAAATAACGATTACAATAACTTTGAGCCTTGCAGAAGAATCAAAAGTTTTTTTTTCGTTTTTATTTTTGTATGCCATAAGTATAAAAGGAAAGAGCGGAAGAAAAAGTTCCCCCGCTCTTATGTAACATTAGCTTATTTCCCTGAGAGAGCAGAAAGTCCGCGGAATTTCTTGATATCATCAAGTTCTTCTTCAATGCGGATAAGCTGATTGTATTTTGCAATACGATCTGAGCGTGAAGCTGAGCCGGTTTTGATCTGACCAACTCCGGTAGCAACTGCGAGGTCTGCAATAAATGTATCTGCAGTTTCACCTGAACGGTGAGAGATAACAGCAGCAAAACCATTCAGTTTGGCCAATTCAATAGCATCGAGAGTTTCAGTGACTGTACCGATCTGATTCAATTTGATCAGGATGGCATTAGCTGATTTTTCGTCAATGCCTTTCTGTAGAAGTTTGGGGTTGGTAACAAAAAGATCATCACCCACGAGCTGGATTTTCTTGCCTAATTTCTCAGTAAGAGTTTTCCAGCCGGCCCAGTCATTTTCATCAAGACCATCTTCTATAGAAACGATAGGATATTTTTCTACCCATGAAGCATAAAGTTCGACCATATCTTCAGCAGACATCATTTTGTTTTCTGAAGCCAGGTTGTATTTAGCTGTTTTTTTATCATAAAATTCACTGGCTGCAACATCTAAAGCGATAAAGAGATCTTTTCCTGCTTTGTATTTTGTGCGATTGGCAGCTTCGATAATGACTTGTATAGCTTCTTCGTTTGACCCTAAGTTGGGAGCGAATCCACCTTCATCACCAACAGCTGTATTAAGACCTTTTTCTTTCAGGACGCTTTTAAGGTTATGAAAAACCTCAACGCCCATTTGAAGTGCTTCTGAAAAACTTTTTGCTCCGCAAGGATAGATCATGAATTCCTGAAAATCAACGTTGTTGTCCGCATGTGAACCGCCATTAAGAATATTCATCATAGGAACAGGAAGAACGCGGGCATTTGCACCACCAAGATATTGATATAAAGGCATGCCATAATAATCAGCTGCTGCGCGTGCAACTGCCATAGAAACGCCAAGAATTGCGTTGGCACCCAAGACATCTTTTTTTTCTGTTCCATCCAGATCAAGCATGATCATATCTACATAAGCCTGATCGAGAGCATCTTCACCGATCAAACTGGGAGCGATGGTTTCATTAATATTTTGAACGGCTTTCAAAACACCTTTACCCATGTAGCGATCGCCACCGTCGCGAAGTTCTAAAGCTTCATGCTCTCCGGTTGATGCGCCGGATGGAACGGCTGCGCGCCCGAATGCACCGCTTTCAAGAGTTACTTCGCATTCTACTGTCGGATTGCCGCGTGAATCAAGGATCTCGCGTGCAAAGACATCAATTATAGTTGACATATTTATTCTCCTTTTTGTTTGTTAAGTCGCCCGAATATAATGTTTTGGTCATCATTTTAAAAGTTAATTCTTGGCCCTGGTAGTGAGTAATGTAGAGACGCGATACATCATGTTTTGACAATGCAGAAAGCAAAAAAAGGTCTCACGATTCATTCTTGAATATAAGTCGGATCACGATAGTTCATTGTGCGCAATTCATTTCATGCCTTGGGATCTCAGGACTTATTCGCTTGTCCACGCCAGAAACCTCTCCGCATCCATGGCGGCTTGGCATCCGGAACCTGCTGCCGTAATAGCTTGTCGGTAATTAGGATCCTGAACATCTCCACAAGCAAATACGCCTTCGAGATTCGTTCTGCTGTTGTAAGGCTGAGTTTTTATGTATCCATTATCATTGGTTTCTATCACATCGCTAAAGAGATCGCTGTTGGGATGATGCCCAATGGCAACAAAAAAACCGGCAGCGGGAATTTCTTCGATCTCATTGGTTTTTACATTGCGAATCCGGACGCCGGTAACGCCAACAGGACCCTGTTCGCCCAAAACTTCTTCGACAACGGAATCCCATTTGATGATGATTTTTTCGTGATTCTTGACTTTTTCGGACATGAAAACCGATGCGCGAAATTCATCGCGACGATGAATCAGTGTGACAGTTTTGCCAAAATGAGTCAAATACATCGCTTCTTCGAGGGCTGTATCGCCGCCGCCAACTACCACAATGTCTTTATCCTTGTAGAAAAAACCATCGCAGGTTGCGCAAGCCGATACTCCAAATCCTTTTAATTTGCTTTCAGATTCAAGTCCAAGATACTTTGCTGAAGCACCGGTAGAAATGATCAAACTGTCCGCAAGAAATTCATTTCCTTCGTCATCAACAACTTTAAAAGGACGATTTTTAAGGTCAACATTCACAATACTGTTGTATTTATTGCTTGTGCCAAAACGCAAGGCTTGTTCTCGCATTTTTTCCATCAATTCGGGACCGGTGATACCTTCGGGAAAGCCCGGAAAATTTTCTATCTCTGTTGTGGTTGTCAATTGACCACCGGGCTGCGCACCTTCAAAGATCAGTGGTTCTAAGCCGGCTCGTGCAGCATAGATAGCAGCTGTTAAGCCTGCAGGACCAGATCCGATGATAATAACTTTTTTGTGTTCACTCATATATTTTCCTCTATTTTTTTACATGTCCGGCAATGCCTGTGCGAATGGCATATACTTTATTCGTTTCACATTCACTAATATATAATGTACGCATGTCTTTCCCTCCGAATTCCACATTTGAGGGGCGAGATCCAGGGGTTTTTAAACTATCAAGAAGTTCTCCCTCAGGCGAGACTACAAATATCTTGCCACCACCAAAATACGCAATATAAAGATTCCCTTTTTCATCCACATCCATTCCATCAGGATCTTGATTCCCGGGTGGAAGTGTGATAAGTGTATCAATTGTTCCATTTTTTTGATGGATGGATAAAATATTTTTATTGACGGATTCACCCACATACAAAATCTTACCATCGGGTGAAAAGCTAAGGCCATTGGGAAACTGAAGTCCATCCATGATACATTTTGTTTCTCCGGAAATAGGGTCGGTCTGAAAAACACGACCGTCAAATATATTTTCATCGTAAGATTTCGGGTCAGTAAAATAGATCAAGCCCGAAGGCGAAAGCGCTATATCGTTAGGACGATTAAATTTATTTCCCTGATGATCTTTGTCTGTCAGGATTTCCAGTTTTTTATCTATAGAATACTTTAGGATCTGACCTTTGCCATATTCACAAATGTACAAATTACCGGCAGCATCAAAAGCTGTACCATTGGTATTTTTTAACCCCTGCTCACGGTTTAGCAAAGTATCGCAAAAGCCATTTTCAACAGACGCTATCCAGCCGCCATAACAATTCGAAAACACAAGTTGATCTTGATGAATAGCCAGACCTTCCGGGAAATCAAGATTCTCGGCAAGGACTGTAAAATCACCGATAAAATAGTCGGTTTTACTACAAGAAATAGTAAGAAGGCTTAGCAATATTATCAGAAAAAAATATAAAGATCCTTTCATAAATCCTCTTTTTTAACAAGTTAAAATATAAGGAATTTTTTGCGAAAATACAAAGGAAGACATAGGCCTAAGTCGAGAACCCCAAGACCTTAAAGGCTGGGCGCTAAACAGTAAATACTGAAAAACGGTGAATAGTAAAATGCTGAGCAGAGATCTAGAGCCGGAAAAGGAAAATTTGTCAATTCGTTTGCGAAGCGGGTGCCGGCTACTTAAAAGTAGTGTCAAGTGCTAGATGTGTATCTGATCTGTCCGCCCAAGCCGTGGCGACCTTAGATATCGCATCAGGGTATTAGGAAGAATTCAACTATATTCTTATTCTACAGTTACTAAAACGTGTGTTCAATATTTCAACATTTAAGGAAGTTTAGTTTTGAGCCTAAAAGCAAAATACAATCCGGCACAAAATATTGACCAAGCTCTACTTTGCCCTGACAATTCAGTGCTTCGAAGAGCAAGCTCCTCAGCCCTAAGCTTCTTACCTTCATATCTTCTTCTTTCACTCTATGTGAGGTATTTATTAAGTGACATCTTTTGGAAATATTTTTCCAAAGTAACGTTGAATCATCGCCAGATTATTCTTGTGAAGAGCTTTAAGCGGATCTGATAATTGTGACAAACGATATTTAATGAGAGGAGCACAGATCTGTGTAAAGAATCGCTGAACTTTAGGTATGGCATTTTTAACTTGAGTAAAATATGTTTCAATGCTGTCTCTTCTAAAATGCAGGATATTTTCCAGCTCATCACCATCCATATAATATCCGCAATGAAAATTTCGCTGCGCAAAAGCATTCTTGGGAAAATTAAGTTTACCCAGACCATAAATATTGAACATTTTACTTAAAAAACTGTTATAAACAATTCTACACCTGCTACCTCCGCCTAAATTGAAAATACGACCCTTAAGCTCCGCTCTTTTTTCAATGGCATGAATAAAAGCCCGGGCGGTATCTTCGGGAGTGGCTATCTCCAGTTTAGTGTTGAGTGGCTGGTGAAACATGAGAGGTGATATTTTATGATTTTTTACGCCCATGATGGCAGTCAAACGGAAAATTGACCAATCCAGATCTGAATTCTGCACTTCATTTTCCACCTCGATCTTTGTTATTCCATAGTAATCACCATCGCTGGCTTGAAGGGTATCATTGATTCTTATTTCGGGATTTTCCAGACGATCGCCATAGACCGATATTGACGAAGCATAGATTAAAAAGGCATTGGGGGAATGCTTTTCAAGTCCGGCAATGAGATTTTTGCTACCATCAATATTGACTCTTTTAGCAAGTCCGGGTTTTTTATCGGCTAAAGGAGGAATAATAGCAGCCAGGTGCATGACTGTATCCTGATTTTTACAAGCTTTTTCTATTTGTTCGTATTTCGAAATATCTCCGTAGATAATATTTGTATCTTTGGCATATTTTTTAAGTTTTCTTTTGGTGCTTTTAGTCTCGAGATCGAAAATTGTGATATCATATTCATCTTTTTTCTCAATCAACTGCTTCAATATGGCTACGCCAACTGTCCCGGTAGCACCTGTTAATAAAACGCGCTTTTTTGTCATAGGACTTTCCTTTTTATTATTTAACTGCCGCAAGATAAAGCATATCAAGAGCAAAATCGTCCAAACCGCTAAATTAGAACCAGTAAGAAGAAAAAGAAGATAAGAAGATAACAGGATAAGAAGGTAAGAAGGTAAGAAGGTAAGAAGGTAAGAAGCCTGCTCTTCGTAGCTCCGAATAATCGGAGCGAAGTAGAGGTAAGAAGGTCATCAGGATGATTTTTCCTGGCAGAAGTAGAGACGCAGCATGCTGCGTCTTTTACAATGTTTTGGCGAAGATCATTTCTTTCGTGAGATGTATAATCTTCTTTTTTTGTATTAAAAAGCTATGCAAGTTATCCCGTTATCCCGTCAAAAAAAGCCCATCCAATCAATCCCGTTATCCCGTCAAAAAAAAGCCATCCAATCAATCCCGTTATCCCGTCAAAAAAAGCCCATCCAATCAATCCCGTTATCCCGTTAAAAAAGCCATCCAATCAATCCTGTGATCCCGTCAAAAAAAAGCCATCCAATCAATCCTGTGATCCTGTCAAAAGTATTCCGTCATCCTGTCTATTTTCTTTACTATTTAAAAAAATCTATCTATATTGCCACATGGAACTGGGCTCACATTATTACGCTGTGCTTGCATTATGTCGGTTTCTTGGACTTAAAAAGGATATGGCATATAAGATTGCATATTCTTCACAAATGGTCGATGATGCTCTTATTGAAAGGCTTATTTTTAAGAAAAAAGCTAAAGCTGTGCGTTTTCATATTTTTAATAAGCAAATCGGACTGGATCACTGTGCTACATGTCCAAAAATAATGACGATATGGAGCTATAATCATGCTAAAATGATGAGAACTCTGGTTCCATTTCACTTTGTGCCTTCTTGCCTAGGAAACACTTATAGCAGACGAATTCGTACAAGTCTTGATTCTCCAATTTTAAAGAAGTTGATCGATTCTGCACTTGAGTCAAAAGATCCTTATCATCTTGGAATTATTTTGCATGTTTTGGGTGATGCTCATGCTCATCAGGGTTTTAGCGGTGTTGTAAGTCGGGGAAATCGTATCAGAAAACTCCGTTTGGATCTGGATACCATCAGTGGTAAAGGTGATTGTTTTCTTGCCAAGCTGATAGCCCGATATCCTAAGTTGCATTCACGGACTCTGGCAAGAATTTTACCCATGTATAGTCATAGTCGCGTAGGTACTTTGCCTGATCTTCCTTCTGCGGAGTGGAGTTATGAATATGATATAGCCAGCAAGAATCCTTTACCAAAATTCAAAGCTACGGGACCGATTTCCAATCCCAAAAGATATATTCAAGCTTTCCAAGAATTTATTGAACTCATCCAAAAATTCATTGATTTACGACCGGAACTTGAGCGTGATAAAATCTACGATCTGCAAGAAGTTGGTTTTTTTGATCAATTAGTCAAGAATATTCCACGCGACGAGATAGGGGCTTCCTGGAGTGAATACCTCGTAAAATATGGTCTTTTTGAAAAGCATGATTCTAGGCTGATATATGATAAACATGCTTGGTTAAGATCTGCATTTAAGAATTATAAAACCCGCATGAACGCGAAGACAATCCCTGCTAAAGTCATCCCCGTAAGCAATTTTGCCCGGAGTCATTGGTATCAATTCTACCTTGCTCAAAGAGAGTATAAAAAGACCTATGATCGTTTGATCGCAAAATGTGATCTTAAGCGAAAAACCCCTTCACATAGAATTAAGATCTAGGGAAAAAACAACAGAGTATTCCTTCGGCATTCAGGAAGCTTATGGCAAGTTACCGACCTTTTCCTTTTTCCTCAACTTCGCCTCAGTCTACGCCAAGGCTATGGCCGACCAGAAGGCTTCGTCGATTAAAAATGTCGATATGTGATTTACGAAATCCGCGATATAAGAATGTTGAAGCGTTGAAAGGTTGAAGTGGTGAAAATATTCAACCCAGACGCATGGAGGCACCTCCTTGAATATCGAACAAGGAACACCGATATGTGATTTACGAAATCCGCAATATAAGAATCTTGAAGCGTTGAAATGTAAAAGTGTTAAAAATATTCAACCCAGACGCATGGAGGGGTTTTTCAATAATGACCCGGGGTGAAACCCCGGGATTAGCTATCCCACAAGCAAAACAACCCTGACCAAGGTGAAGGGGTTGATCTTTAATGATAGAAATTGATGAAAAGATTGAGCTTAAGATTGACCTATCAACTCTCTTTGTTATAAGTTATATAGTTAATTAGCTATTAACTCTTTGCTGACATTTTAGCCTCTGTATGAGGCAACTCCTCACATATCAGCTACTTACTCCTCACTGCTTTCTGCATTCTTTATTTTTTCCTTGCAAAATATCTCTATCCTGCATAATTTAAAGTACTTGTGAAATATGAAAAATTTATAAAGGGAATATTATGAAAAAATTGTTAGTTGTTTTAATGATATTAATGGTAGCATCGTTTACGTTTGCTGCTACAGGTTGGTTTCAAGATTATGTTAAAATTGATGTAAATGAAGCCGGCGAAGCATATTACTGGATCGGTGCTGATCCATCTTTTGGTACTCAATTGCAAGACCATGATTTTGGTACTGTTACTTCCTTGACTATAACCGGATGTGATATGAAATATTGGAGTGACACTCAAGATAGAGGAGGGGGCTCTTTTTTCTGGAAAATAGATAATGGAAGTTTTAAAGAAGAGATATGGGTGCAAAATAGACCTAATCCTGATAGCGAGCCTAATAATTATCAAGGTGAACTCTCTAGTTTAAATATAAACCTTCTTGATGGTTTAAGTGACGGTCCTCATACATTCGAAATATATGCAAAATCTTGGGATAGTGGCGAAGGTCAAGGTGATAGTTGGTTGTCAAATAGCGGTAATAATTATATTGCTACATTTACTACTACCTCCGGCGGCGCAACCCCCATCACACTCTCATCTTTTACAGCCACAACTAAACAGGGCCTAGTCGAACTTGCATGGACCACAGGATCTGAGACAGAAAACTCACATTTTCTTGTGTATCGCGACGGTGCTGTGATCGCTCAAGTAGATGGAGCGGGTACAACAAGCGAAAGTAATGACTATGTTGTAGTAGATGATGCCGTTGTTCCGGGTGTTCATGACTATGCTCTTGCTGATGTATCCTATGCCGGTGTAGAAAAAGTCCATGAAACCGTGAGCGTAGAAGTTGCTCCTTCTGTGACTGCAGCAAGCTTTGTTCTAAAGAATGCTTATCCAAATCCTTTTAATCCAAGCGTAACTCTGAGTATGGAGTATGGAGTTGGGAGTAATTCCGAGATCAATATTTATAATACGCAAGGAGCTTTAGTTGAGACATTATATAATGGATATTTGGAAGCAGGTCACCATGAATTTAATTGGAATGCATCAAATATGCAGTCAGGTGTTTATATTGTCAAAATGAACGCCGGCAATACCGTTTCAACTCAGAAATTGGTACTCATGAAATAATTCATTATTTAAATATAATTGTTTGGGCGGATCTATGTGTCCGCCCTTTTTTATTGTGTAAAAAAATATGGCTTATGATCTCATAATGCTTTAGCAAGGGGCGACTCAAGCGTCGCCCGTACAATATCAGGGAGCGATCATATTTTTCTATTCATCATTCTAAATCAAAGATCGCTATTCGTTAATGGATATTCGTAAATCAAGGCGAAGCCGTGGAGTCCGCCCTTTTTTATTGTGCTTGAATAGTGTAGGGAAGGGTCTTGACCCTTTCTTACGTTTCTTTTAGCTTCGGAGCTTTTTTAGAATGACCCTCCTGCGCTCCGACGTATCGGAGCTACGGAAGGGCAGGCTCTCACTGAGGTCGGTGTTTTTACCAATAGGACTTCGCAGAGATTCTGAACAAATCTGTTCGAGCCTTTTCATAATGACGGTTGTTTTTACAGAGATTTCGCTACGCGATCCGTCGTGCGACGGACTGAACAATTATAAAACAAACGCTGTTAGTTTTATAATTTCCAGAATGACCCTCCTACGCTCCGACGTATCGGAGCTACGGAAGGGCAGGCTCCGAGTAGCTAAGCATCAACGATCAGAAGTTGGAAGTCAGTAATCTGAAATCTGGAATCATGTCTTCAACCCCGAGTATTTCGAGGGGGTTGAACACTCAATAACCCGGTACGAAGTGCCGGGAAATAAACTCAAAAATGAAAACAACCCCGAGTACTTCGAGGGGTTGAACAAATTCAATATTTCAATAGATTTAAACCATGACTATTTTTTCACTTCGTTATGCTTCTTTTCTTTATCTTCCAAACCTTCTTGAGTGAGAAAACCCAAATCGAGACGCGATAAATCGTCGTCTTTATTTTCCGCTTAAATAAAACAGAGAGCCAGAACGTCTCAGAGATTCTGAATCAAGTCCAGAATGACCCTCCTGCGCTCCAAAGTATTAGAGCTACAGAAGGGCAGACTCTCACTGAGGTCGGTGTTTTTACCAATAGGACTTCGCAGAGATTCTGAACAAGCCTCTCCGTGCCTTTTTAGAATGACGGTTGTTTTTACAGAGATTTCGCTACGCGATCCGTCGTGCGACGGACTGAACAATTCCGAAACGAACATCGTTCGTTCCAGAATTTTCAGAATGACAGGCAATAAAAAACGCTCTCAGATGAGAGCGTTTTAGATGTTATTTAAATTAAATTTATTTAAGGAGTAATAACTTTTGAGTCCTGACCTGACCAGCAGATCTTGCTCTGAGTAAGTACACGCCACTTTGGACATTTACAGCATTCCAGGTCTGCGAATAATGACCGGCGCTTCTTTCGCCATCGAAAAGCGTGGTGACTTTTTCACCTTTCATGTTGAAAATGCTTAAGTTAATATTTTGAGTTTCTGCCACAGTGTAATCAATGCTTGTGCTTGGATTAAAAGGATTAGGATAATTGGCATTCAAGGTAAATGTCATTGGAGTGTTTTTTTCGGGGATAGTGATGTCTAACTTTTGGTCTTCGTATTTTGTTTCTTTATTAGCATAATCCACATCAGCCAGAACATAAGTATAAGTTACACCCGGAATGACAGTGTCATCGACAAAGGTATATTTTTGACTTTTGCTCGTCGTGCCTGCTCCCTCAATTCTTGCGAGCGCTTCATCATTTCTATAGACAATGAAGGCAGCATTATTGGTTTCGGAAGCTGTTTCCCAAGTTATTACAAGCTTGCCTTTTTCGACCTTAGCGCTAAAAGAAGAGAGTGTAATGGGAGTAGCACCTTCATAAGAAGGTGCGGGATCATCCGGATATTGCCACTGGAAATAAGGATAATTATCATTTCGGCTGTTAGCGATATTCCAGATCTCATCAGTACCATTAAGGTCTTCACCTATAAAATCCCAGCCGGCATTGATGAATGTAGATAGAGTTTTCATTTCAGTTGTGGTTTTGCCTGTGGCATAGGCTTCAGGTCCTGTGCTCTGGTTGGAGCTTTGGCTATCCCAAAAATTATTATTGTATGAACAACTATTAATATCGTCACCCACAAAGCCTTTGTCGCTAGGATTTGTTGCACCGGTATAGCTAACATCACCAATAGAATAAGAGTATTCAATTGTGCTTTCATTATTATAGCCACAGAATCCCCCGAAATGTGTATCTGAACCGCTTCGGCGAGTTACATTGCCGGTAGTGTAGCAATTGCTTACTGTTGAATTGATATAACTATATCCCACAAATCCGCCCGTATAGCTCGTTCCACTTACACTTCCTGTAGTATAACTATTGCTAAGCGTTGAAGATTCATTACCTGCTGCGAGTCCACCCACATAGTTAGCTCCCACTACATTTACTGTACTGTAACTGTTGCTTACAGCTGAATTTTTAGTTGCACCGATGAGTCCGCCTACAAAAGTATTTCCACTTACATTTCCCGTACTGTAACTGTTGCTAACTGTTCCGTTATTAAATCCAAATCCCATGAGTCCGCCAGTCATCGCATAGCCGGTAATATCGATATTTGTTACTCCCAGATTTTGAATCGTAGCGCCATCTGCATATCCAAATAGACCGATATAATTAATAGAAGGACGATAAATATATAAATTGTCAATGGCGTGACCACCACCATCATAGGAGCCGGTGAATCTAGTAGAATAATTCCCAATAGGTGAAAAACCTTCATACGTCGCTCCATTATAATTCCATGTACTTGTTGCCGAGGCATCAATATTAGCTGTTTGCGTATAAGTCGCATCAAGATCAAGAGCCACTAACTGTAATTCTACAAGATTGGAAACACGTGCCGACCATTCCATTTGAAGATGCGGATAGCCCGCCATTATCCAGATCCCATTGCTACCTGCACTTAGTCCATCAACATCAAAATCCCAACCAGCATCGGTGAATGTAGATAGAGTTTTCATTTCAACTGTGGTTTTGCCTGTACCACCGGCACTGTTTGATTGATTTGAAGTTTGTGTGTCCCAGAATGAGTTGCTTACCGTTGAAGTATCATTCTGTCCCACGAGTCCGCCTACAAAAGTATGTCCACTTACATTTCCTGTACTATAACAATTATTTATTTTGGACTTACTATTATCTCCCACGAGTCCGCCTTGACTATAAGTTCCACTTACACTTCCTGTACTATAACAGTTATTTAGTGTGGACCGACTATTATCTCCCACAAGTCCGCCTACGTATTCAAAACCCTCTACACTTCCCGTACTGTAGCTCTCGCTTATAGGTGTTTGACTATTGAGCCCTACAAGTCCGCCTG
>Ga0265294_10001131_pt1 | contig 36184 bp, 35 predicted proteins | sample MunlanPumphouse3_FD_192504 | JGI IMG/M metagenome (GOLD analysis project Ga0265294, IMG submission 192504) | Groundwater microbial communities from a municipal landfill in Southern Ontario, Canada - Pumphouse #3 | ecosystem: Environmental > Aquatic > Deep subsurface > Groundwater | place...
ACAGGTAGTAGGTTCGATTCCTACTCAATCCGCCATACAGGGCGTGGGCAAGTGGCATGCCACTCGGCTTGGAACCGAGTATTCGTAGGTTCGAGTCCTACCGCTCTGACCAAAAGAAAAGGAGGTCAATTATGGAAGTAGTTAAGATTGAAAGATTCGGAGTATTTACTGTTGCCGAAGTAAAAGATGAAAACGGTAAAATTGGAGTAGGGATTTCTAAGCGTTCTAGAAATGATAAGATTAGCGATGAGCTTGGACAATCTATTGCTCTTGGTAGAGCTAAAAAAGCATTAAAATTAAAACTAGAGAAAAAAGCTTTGCGTAGTTCTTATATGGGATAAGTTTTGCCAGTAGCTTAACGAACAGAGCAAAGGTCTACGAAACCTTGGATAAGAGTTTGAATCTCTTCTGGCAATCCAGCCCCCTTGGTGTAACGGAATAGCATATAGGTGTTCTAAGCCAAAGGTACTGGTTCGATTCCAGTAGGGGGTATTAGCGGATGTAGCCGAATTGGCATAGGCAGTAGTTTTAGAAACTACTTTTTGAAGGTTCAAATCCTTCCATCCGTACCAAGAGGATTAGTATAATGGAAATACATCTGTTTTACATTCAGAAGTCAGGAGTTCGATTCTTCTATCCTCTACCATGTCGTGTCGTTCAACGGTAGGACATCTCACTGTTAATGAGAGTATGGTGGTTCGAATCCACCCGTGACAGCCAGGGTTTGTAGCTCAATTGGTAGAGCAATTGCTTTGCAAGCAAGAGGTTGAGGGTTCAAATCCCTCCTTATCCACCAGAGGGGAAAGTGTTACGGAAGCACGCTAGATTCCAAACCTAGCAGACTGGGTTCAATTCCTAGTTCCCTTGCCATGTGGGTTGGTGTAACGATAGCACAGTAGGCTTTGAACTTATTGGAGATAGTTTGACTCTATCACTCACTGCCAACTATTTTAAACTATTTTCGCTTAGGGGGTTTACAAAAGTTGAATTTTCGGTATATTATTGTTGTGAGAGGTGTATATATATAAATATAAAAATAAGGCATTAAATGGATTTAAGTAGAACTGAAATAGAATATAATAAAGTTAAAAATCTTAGACAATATAAGGGTTTAACTGAGCAAGAGCTAAGAAATTTAGCTTTTAAAAGAGCTGTTGAAGGACTAGTAGATATAAATTCTCAACTTATAAATGATGATGAAAAGAAGTTAGCAAAGTCATTACTAAAAAAATATTTAGACGATTTTGTACCAGAATCTACTTCTGATATAAACATTTTAGGGAATATCATATTTCTAGAAGTCGTTACTCTTAGACTACAATCTGAATTAAACAAGAGACATAACGAGGAAAAAGATATTCCTTTAAAGATGATAGAACTTTTACATAAAAATTTGAGTGAAACTATGTCACTTAAAGAATCTTTAGGTATAACTAAAAAAACTAAAGATGAAAGTGAAAATTCTGTAGCTAAAAAAATAGCCAGTATAAGAAGTCAGTTTAAAGTTTGGTCAGAACAAAACCAAGCTTCTCGCACAATATGTTGCCCTTATTGTGGTCAGATGGTCTTATTAAAAATGGACTGTTCCCACTATGATAGCCAAAAACACCCTTTCTTTAAAGATAGGATTCTTGGCAACACACACTTGATAGATATGTATCAAAAACAAAGAATAACAAAAGAAGATGTAGCTAAAGTTCTTGAAGTAAGCCCAGATTACATTGATTGGTTGCTTAAAAAGAAATTTATAACTACATGATAAGCAATATAAGCAAAGAAGATATTGAATTTTGTGAATTTCTTTACAATCCACTGTGCTTTTCTGAAGCAATGTTTACTAATTATGATAATTTAGCTTTTTTTGAAGAAGGAAAGCTGGGTCATATAAGATTAGGTCAAATTCCTCTACTTTCATTTGAATATTTAATTGATGAAAATCCTAAACTTTCTGATAAGCAAAATTTTGCTCTAAAGATAGGTGCTGGAGACAGTTATGTTCTTGGGGGCAGAAATTTTGGAAAGTGTGAATGGGAAGAAAACCTTTGTACTCTTTATGATGGAAGAGAGGTTAAATTTAAAGATTTAGTTGGAACTGAAAAATATGTATTATCTTTAAATCCAATAACTTTAAAATTAGAAAAATCTCTTGCTATATTTTCAGATAATGGAATTAGAGATTGTATAAAAGTAACAACTTCTAAAGGCAAAGAAATAACAGTAACAGAAAATCATCCTTTATTTTCTCAATATGGTTGGAAGGAAGTTAAAGATTTAAAAGTTGGGGATTTTCTTGTAACTCCAAGAAAGTATAATATACAAGGAAATAAAATTCCTAAAAAATATATTCCTGAATTACTAGGATATTTACTTGGAGATGGCAGTTGTACTAATCAAATAGGTTTTACTAATATAAATGAAGAATTAATTTCTGAATTTTTAAAAATAGCAGAGTATTTAGATTGTAGATACAGAAAAGATGATATAACTTATTATGTATCTAAAAAAGATAATAGTTCTCATAATCATAAAAAAAGTAAAATACATGAAATTGTATTAAAATATAGAATAAATAAAAAATCTACTGTAAAAACAATACCTGAAGAAGTATTTAGTTGGAAAAATAAATATATTGCAGTTCTATTAAATAGATATTTTGCTTGTGACGGACATGTAAACGTTAGCGGCAAAAATCATATTATTGAATTATGTTCTATGTCAAAAATAATGTTATTTCAAGTCCAAAGCCTACTTTTAAGATTCGGAATACAGTCTTTAATTAGAAAAAATAGATTATTTATTACAGAAGATTTTGATAAATTTTTAGATTTAATAGGGATTAAAAGCAAAGATAATGTTAAAAGATGGAACAAAAAATATACTACTACTGATACTATACCTGTTGAATTTGTAAAAAGGTTTTTAAAAAGAAAAAAAGAATTTTATTATAAATCTGTTTCTTGTGAAAAATTATTAAGAAAATATAAAAATAATTTAGAAGTAGAGAAAATAGTTAATAGTGATATATATTGGGATGTAATTAAAAAAATAGAAAAAATAAAATCTCTTAATACTGTAGCAGTTTCAGTTCCTTTATATTATAATTATATTTCAAATAATATTATATCGCATAATACTTTATGTGAGAAAATTGATATGTTAAATTCTTTCGTTTTATGTGATGGATATCCAATGGGTATTACCTCATATGATGCAGTTCACATTAGAGGTGTTATGGAACCAGTTATTGGTTGTTTAGAAACTCATCCAATTATGAGTTGTTTTAAGGAAAGAATTAAAAGAAGCCCCACCTACTTAATTACAAGTAAAAACAATGCTCTTATTGAAGGTATTAATATGAATATCTCAAATAAGAATCCAGGAAATCAGTTCTTTCAAAAACACTTTAAAAAGCTATGGGTGGAAGAAGCTTGCGTAGATGCCCATACTAAAGTTAGATGTTTAGAAGATAATAAAATATATACTAAAAATATTTCTGAAATAGTAAATTCTGATTTATGGAAAAAAATTAAAGTTTTAAGTTATAATTACACTACTAAAATATTAGAGTGGAAAAAAATTAAAAATATTTTTAAAAATAAAGTTAAAGATTATATAAATTATAAAATAACTGTATCTCCAAATTCTGAACATTCTAAAAGAACTCTTATTGTTTCTCAAAAACAAAAAATATGGACAGATAAGGGATATAAATATATTGATGATATAAATAAAAATGATAATGTATATTTATCGCAATATTCTTCTTTAAGTAAAATACAAAAAGAACTTTTAGTTGGTTGTTTATTGGGAGACGCCTACTTAACCAAAGATACTAATTGTAAACTTGTTTTTACTCAAGGTAAAAAACAAGAAAATTATTTTAACTATAAAAAAAAGTGTTTCTATAATATATTTCAAACTAAAAAAAGAAGAAAAAATAAAGAATTTGAAAGATTGATAAATTCAATTAGTGAAAGTAAAGCTAAAATATTTAGAGCTTCTTCTGTACCAAATATTGATTTGAATGAATTTAGAGATTTCAAATACAATAAAATAAATAATTCATATAGAGATATAAATAAAAAAATATTGAATAAATATTTTTCTGAGATTTCTTTAGCTTTTTGGTTTATGGATGACGGTTCTACTAAAATTTGTAAAAACGGCAGAGTAAATGTAAGATTACATACTAATGGATTTAGTTTAAATTCTCAAAAAATATTGAAAAAAATATTATTTGATAGATTTAAAATAGATTGTAATATATGCGGAGATAAATATTATTATTTAAGTTTTGATAAAGTAAATTCTAAAAAAATATTAGATATAGTATCAAAATATCTAACTGAAGATTTATTATATAAAACAAATATAAAAGCTAAATTTATTGATTTAATAGATTGTAAATATAATCTTGCTCCTATTAAAATAGAAAAAATAGAAAAAATTTTAAATTCTAGTTGGACTATGTATGATATAGAAGTTGAAGACAATCATAATTTTTTTGCTAATGAAATATTGATTTCTAATTCATTTGAAACTGAAGAAGTTTACAAAAAAAGAATTGATAGTAGGCATGAAGCTGGTTGTATTCAAAGAATATCTGGTATGACTAACTTTACAAAATATTCTCCTGCTGGTAGAATTTATTATGACTATTCTAAAAGACCTTGGGTAATGAATATACCTCAATATGTTAATCCCTTTTGGGATGATTTAGAAAAAGAAAAAGCAATTAAAAAGCATGGAGGAGAAAACTGTTTTGATGAATCTACTGAAATACTAACTAATAACGGTTGGAAAAATTATTCTTCAATATCTTACGATGATAAAGTTTTTTCTATGAATTTAGATAATGAAAAAGCATCTTATGAGGCTATAGATAATATATTTATATATGACTATGATGACTATTTATATAATTATACTTCTAATAATATTAATTTTTCTTTTACAAAAAATCATGATATTGTTAGAAAAGTACTAAAGACAGGTAAATTAAAAAAACAACCTTTAAAGTATTTTATAGAAAACAAACCTATAAAAAAACAATTTTCTTTAAAGGAAAGTTTGAATTGTTTAACGTGTAATAAGAAATTAAATAAAAAGTTATTACAAACTAATTTCTGTTCAAGAGCATGTCAGAACTCATATATGGGGTGGGAGTACTATCCTGTAGAAAAATTCGTAGTAAAAAATGTTTTTGATTGGGATAAGAACCCCTTGCCACTCAATTTTATTATTGAAGATACTGATTCTCCAAATGCAAGAAAATTTAATTTAAATATTAATGATTGGCTTAGATTTTTAGGTTGGTTTGTTTCAGAAGGGCATGTTTCCACAGTAAATGTAAAAGGAAGAGGTTACCCCACTTTCTATACTTCAATAACTCAAACTAAAAGCGAAGAGTATAGAGACGAGATACAAAAAACTATAGCTGAAATGGGATTTAAAGTAAAATTCGGGAAAGAGAAAATTACTATAGGGAGTAGGGCAATAACTAAGTACTTAATGGATAACTGTTACAATGGCGATTTTGTAAAGATAAAAACCGTTTATAACTCCCACAATAAAGTAGTTCCTTCTTTTATAAAGTCTTGTTCTAAAGAACAAATATTAATATTTTTAAATGCTTTTTTTAAAGGTGATGGTAACGGTTGTATTTTTAAGAACGCTGGGAATAGCAGGATATGTTGGACTTGCTCTAAAAAGTTAGCAGATGACCTACAAGAATTATGTTTAAAAGCAGGATTCTATTGTAAGGTCTCTAAGAGAAGAGATAAAAATATTTACCGTATAACTATAAATAATAGTTATGAAAATGCTTACGTGCGTATTAAAAATATAGAAAAAGTTCCTTATAAAGGAAAAGTTTGGTGTGTTGAGACTAATCCTTATAATACTATTTTTGTTAGAAGAAATGGTACTTGTCATTGGACTGGTAACTCAATCGGGTACAGAATTTTTGTTAAAGGAGAAGTAGTTGAAGAAGGAGTTTCTGTTTTTGATATGGAAAGAATAAGACCTAATTATTTAGAGGGCAAAAAACTTAAAACATTTGAAGTTACTAAAAAAACATTTGGTAGATTTACTGATATTTTATTGGTTGAACCTCCAAGCAATGCATCACAAATGTTTTTATGTGCTGATATAGGAGAGGCAGCTCCAACTGAAATGGTAGTTCTTGCTAAGATAAATGAAAAATATAGATTGATTTACAATATAACTTTATATGGACTAACAGATAAAGAACAGTTTAAAGTTTTTAAACATTTAATTGATATATTAAAAATAAATTTTACTGGTATTGATACTACTGATGGAACGGGCAGAGCAATATTTCGTTCTCTTGAAGAAATAATACCAAGAGATAATTTAGTTTGGGTTGCTTTCAATGAAAAAATTTCAGTAGATTTTGATAGAAATGAAAAGGGAATAGTTGTTTTTAAAGATGGTAAACCTGCTTATAAAGAAGAATATGTTTCTGAATGGTCAGTAAGGAATTTGAAAACAATTCTTTATGATAATAAAATAGAAATACCAGAAGATTCTTATAAATTTGATACTCAATTAAACTCTGTGATATCTATGCAGTCTGGAAATAGAACAGTATATGAATGTGTAGCTGATGAGGACCACTTGTTTCAGGCGTTTCAGGTATTTAGTATTGCTCAGTGGATGAATGAATTCAATTTAATAAAACCAGCTAATATAAAAAAATTCTGTAAATTTGGAGCGAATTAATGGCGAATATAAATAACAAAAGTACTATCAATGATAGGATGAGAATGAACCCTCTTTTATCTTGGCTATCAGATATGATATCCATAATGAAAAGAGATGAAATAACAATACCTACCGAATATAGAGAAAGGGTATTGGAAGTTAAACAAATGTTAAATAGCGATGTATCTGGTATAGTGAATAGTGTATTGGACTTCGCTATTGATAGTGCATTAGTTGATTATACTGTTGAAACAACAAATAAAAATTTAACTAATAAATTAAATGATTGGTTAGTTAATATAAATGATAGTTTAAGAGGTCATATACCAATTGGAATAAAGGCTTTAGCTAAAGAATATTTTAGAGAACGCTGGAAAGGTTCTTCTTATTTATTGTTGAGGACATTTTGGGAAACAAAAGACGGTTTTTCATTACCAACAACTATGTATTTTATAGATGGTGAAGATATAATTGAAGAATCAAAAAATAATTCTATCAATTTACAGGGCAAAAATTATTATTTAAGAATAGATAAAGATGATAGAAAACAGCTTGGTACTTCTAAAAATGAAAAGCTGTTCATACAAAAACCTTTTACTTCTTGGGGTCAACCTGGAGCTGTTCCATTTCTATTACAAAGAGGAGTTTATAAAAATCTTAAATTTCTTGAATTAGTAGAACAAAGAGGAGAATCTATGGTGGCCAAAGCTCTTGAATATATTGCTATGTTAAAAAAGGGAACAGAAACATTAGCAATGACTGGAGACCCAAATTTTGTATATAGTGATGAAGATTTAAAAGAAGTTAAAACAGATTTTGATAATTTTTTAGCAAAACGAAAAACTACTTCTGGTACTTCTATGTACGCTACTAATTTTGATACTTCTTTAGAACACATAATACCAGAATATCATAAAGTATTAGCACAAGAATTATATTCTCCAATAGAACGAAGAATATTGGCAGGACTTGGTATGATAGATGTAGTTCAAGGATTATCTTCTACTAGACGAGAATCTACATTAAATCCAAAACCTCTATTTTCTGAAGTAAAACAGGGGATAGAAGATTTTAAAGCGTTATTGCTTGATATAATGAATACAGTAGCTGATGAAAATGGGCAATCACATAGAAAATATTTTAGACAAAATATACAACTTAGAAGTTCAATAGTTAGAGAAGAATTAACAGATAAAGATATTACTCAAATTAGAAGTGGTTATGATAGAGGAATAGTTTCTAAACAAACTTATTCTGAAATTCTAGGCTTCAATTTTAATATTGAAATTGAAAGAAGGAAGGATGAGGAAAAAGAAGAAAAAACTATGTATCCTCCTGTTATTCAAAATTTAGAGCAACATAAAGATTTTGGTCCAACTGAAGAAGTTGTACCCAATAATAAAAATACTAAAGTTATAGAGAAAATTAAAGATTTAAAAAATGAAGATATTCCTGATGATAAAAAAAGTATAGAAAAGAAAAACTACAATAAATCTGAATTGATTTATGAAGAAGCACCATTTAAAACAAATCAGGATTTACCAGAACAAGTTCAATTATTGCCAGCAGGAGCTAAGACTATATGGAGAAAAGCGTTTAACTCTACTTATGATAAAAATGGAGAAGAATCAGCTATAAAAATCGCTTGGTCTGCAGTTAAAAAAATATATAAAAAAGTTGGAGATAATTGGGTAAGAAGAACAAAGGGTGAATTAGAACAAGCTTTTGCAGATATGGAAATAGACGAATTAATTGAGTTAAAAGAACTTGAAATTTTAGGAAAAAGAAACAAACTTCTTGATAAGCTTTTAGAGGAAAAATAGTGAAAATATTTAAAGACGAAAAACTAAAAGACGAAGTAATTGGAGATATTGACTGGGATTTAGAAGCATTAGAAGCAGACGGTATGAACCCATTGAAATATGCTTATACTAAGATTAAAGAAAGTAAAATGTCAGTTTGGGAGAACGAAGAAAAAGACGGTGCAGAAGATGATTTTGTACCCGTAGAAACTAATTTTTTCGCAGATGCAGAGGATTGCTAGTATTAATAATATAAAGTAAGGGGGAAGTATGAAAAATACAATTAAAGACAGATTAGCCATCAGTTCATTATTACCAAGAGAAGGGGATATGGTTACTTTAATTTTAGCTAGAGATATTAAAAAGAAAGTTGATTTAACTCAAGAATTAATGAAAGAAGTAAATTTTAGAGCAGAAGGAAATAATTTTATATGGAATGAGGAAAAAGAACCTGCAGATATTATTTTTACTGAGGCAGAAATTAATTTATTGAAGAAAAAAATACAGGAATTGGAAAAATCAAAAAAATTACTTCTTGAAAATTTAGATTTGTATAAAAAAATAAATGAATGGAAAGAAGAACCTGTTGATAAATAATGTACAATAGAAGCTGTTATGCAACTTTAACTTATAATAATACCGTAAATGAAAAAAGAATTGGCGGTAATGTTAAAGTATTTGAAACTCAAAAAGTTTTAAAGCATAGAAAGTTTGAATATGACATAGATTTATTAGGTTCAGTTTTATGTAAGTTTTATAATAAATATGGTTTAATAGGAAATATTAGATTAAATATAGCTTCCAAAACAAATATATTTGGAAGCTCCAAGAAAAAGGTTAGTTTTAACAGTTCTTTTATTGGAAGTAAAAGTTTTATATTTTCTGAAAGTTCTTTAGTAAAAGGACTTCTAAAAAATAATATCAAAACTTTAAGTTTTTTAACTGGTAAGACAAAATCAAATGTAGCTTTTGATAATATCTTATTTGGAGATATAAGAAGTAAGTATATATATTGTAATAATATAAATGGAATAAAAAAATCTATTTACAGAGATAATAAAATAATAAAAGGAAAAAGAGATATAGTTAGTATTTTAGATGCATTAGATTGTTTATAGGAGATAATATGCAATTAGAAAAATTTTTAAAAGATTTTACATATGGTTCTAAGTACGAATTTTTAGATGAAGCAAAAAATAAAAGCGAATTAGAAACAATAGCTAATAAGAGAGGAATTAAACTACCAGCTCACGACTTAGCTTGCTTTAAATGTACTTATGCTTTTGTAGATAGAGAAAATCTAAATGGTTGTACTTTACCTAAGTCTGAAGTAGAAAAGGCATTAGATACTTTAATAGGTAAGGCTGTTGATTTTGACCATTTAAGACAAAGAGTTGTTGGTCATTGGATTGACGCAAAGCTAGAAAAAGATGAAATAGTAGCTTATGGTGTATTTTATAAAGGTAATTTTGCAGATGATTATGTAGTAATTAAAGAAATGATGGAAAAAGATGTACTTGCTATTTCTTTTGAGGCTTATGGAAATAGACAGGTTAATGCTAGTTCTGGTAAAGGGTATAATTTAACAGATATTGAATTTGCTGGTGGAGCACTATTAATAAAAACAACTCCTGCTTTTCCTGGTAGTGAAGTAATGGAATTAGCCAAAGAAAGAGTATTAGAATTTGCTAAAGTTATGACTCCTCCAGAAAAATATATGAGAACTAATGATGGAAAGCTATACTTAGATAATATGTCAACTATATATGATTTAATGTACACAGTAGAATGCCCTACTTGTAAAGAAAAATCATTAGGAAATATTAAATCTATTGATTTAGAAGGTCAAAATATGAAAGTTGAATGTTATTCTTGCGGGGCAATAGTCAATATAGATTTTAATCCTGCAGCAAAATTGATTAAAAAAGGTAAAAAGCCAACGAATGTAGATATTATGGCGAGTCTAGAACAGGAAGGTGAAATAGATATGGAAAAAAGTAAATCTTTGAATGAAAAGATAAAAAAACCGTTCACTATTAAATGCGATAGTTGCGGATACACCGAAGAATCTGATGTTAGGGGGGAATCTGCTATATGTACAAAATGTGGCGGAACTACTACTACTCAAGGACTAGATAAAACTGGTGTAATAAAAAGCACAGATATGGGAGAAGAAAAGAAAATGGATGAAAAAATTAAAGAGTTAGAGCAAGAAATTGCTAAGTTGAAAGAAGATATTGCTAGTAAAGATGAAAGTTTAGAAAAAGCTACTGCTACTATTGAAGAACTTAAAAAAGAATCAGAAGAAGCGAAGGTTAAGATTGAACAAATAGAAACAGCTAAAGCTAAAGAAATTGAACAAGCTAAAGTTGATGCTATTAAAGTTACTGAAAGAAAATCAGAACTTGGTGAAGAATTTAGTAAAGATATTGATTTGTTAGATGATACTTCATATGAGTTAGCTAAATCTAAAAAAATGTTAGCTGAAAAAGATGCAGAAATAGCTGCATTAAAAGAATCTACTAAAGTTGAAAAACCTGACCTTGATAAAGGCAGTAAAGATAAAACAAAAAAAGAAGAATCTAAAGCAGAGAGAGTACAACGCTTTGCTTGGAATAAAGAATAGATAGGGAGGATTATATATAAAAATGGAAAAATATAATCAATTAGAAATGGCTAAGATTTTTGGGGAACCAATTGACCCTAGAAAGCCTTATCCTGATATTGTTACTGAATGTTGTGAGACTGACGTAGCAGAGGCAGACGAGTATCATTATTATTTTGATACTTTGCTTGAATCTGATACTATTCACACAATAACTAATACTGGTGCTGTTACTCAAGTTAATGTATTACCTGATACACCTGCTGCACTTACTTTTGTAGATGCTGCATCTCCTGAGTATTATGTAAAACTTACAGATTTAGCTAGTGCTAAAGAGAGAACTTTAGCTAGAAAATTAAAAACAATAGATAGAGCTTTAAATGCTTACGAGACTTTTCAAGTTATTGAATGTATGGAAGCTGCTTGTACTTCAAGTGGTAACTACATAGATAGAAGTGCTTCTTCTGGAGCTACAACTTTTAATTATGCTCATTTAATTACTATGATAGATGGAGTTATTGATTACGGTTCAAACTACAGTCTTGTAGCTGGTACTTTGATTGATAAAGATATTAAGCTTTGGGATTGGAATGATAACAAATATACTTCTTTGGCTGCAGCTTTGCAAGCATTAGGTATTAATATAATTAGGTCTAACGCCCTAGTTACTATTGATGCTTCTGCTACAAGAGCACTTGAAGGAGCAAAAGCTTATTTGGTTGCTAAAGATAGTGAAGTAGGTAAGCCTAATTTATTTGTTAGAAAGAAAATTAATGATATTGATTTACTGGGTGGAGCAATTAAACAATCTGGGGATAAACCTCAACGTATTGTTTTCGTTTCTCCCAATCCTATTACCGTTACAAGTTCTGCTAGATATTTAGCGGTTGGTATCACTGGTTTTGAAGAAATTGTTGTTGCTAACACTAACCCTCATGCTTGTTTCCGTTTTGAGAGAATTAACTAAACATATTGATGTATATAGGGGGGAGCTAGTCTCCCCTCTCCAAACAGTATTAATTGTTAAAGACTGGAGTAAAATTGATTTATCAAGCAAAAAACAAACTTAGCGATTATTTAAATATTTGGGATTTTATTAAGAGAAATGTACACCCAGATTTTTATTTGACTTCTGATAATAAAAGAGTTTTTATTACTGAAGGAAGTACATTTAAACAGTTAATGAAAGAATCTAACTGTATATTTTACAGTAAGGAAAAGTCAGATATTGATGGAGTTATAATGTTATGGAGCGGAAAGGGAGATACAGTTAAGAGAAACTATATAAAAATAAACGCAAAGAATAATAATATTGCAGATAGATTACTTACTATTTTATTGTGGAATACTGGTAAAGATTTGTATGTAAAGATAAAGAAATATTCACCTCATTTACAGGTGTTTAAAGATAAGAATTTTCAATTTGTAGGTGGACGAGGCAAGGAAATGCTTTTAGTCCATAAAAAGAGAGAAAGGTATGTCAACAACTTTAAGTACACTAGAAACAAAAGTTCGTAACTTATTGGGAGATATCTCAATAACAGGAACCGATGTATTTACTTATGGTAATAGTAATGTATTTACTTTAACTGAAAGCAATGTTAACACCGTTACTAGAGTATATAGAAATAATATAGATATGGGAGATAGTGAATTTGGTTGGAATTCAGATACTAATAAGGTAACAATAACATTGGGATTAACTAGTGGAGATAATATACAAATAGAATATACATATTATCCGAATTATAGTTCTACTGAAATACAGGCGTACGCTAGGGCAGCATTAGTACATTTAAGTGCAAATAATTATTATACTTACGAAGAAGTTGACAGTACAATCTATCCAGACCCTTCTGAAAAAGATGTAAATTTAATAGCTATGGTTGCCTCTTTACTAATAGAACCAGACAATAAAACGTATAGGCTTCCAGATGTATCTGTAAATGTACCAAAAGATTTGCCTACACACGAAAAAATAAGGAGAACTATCATGATAGCCAAAAAAAGTATTAATGGCTGGATTGATATAATAGGTTAATGTCAAATTCTGGAAGTTTAAAAATAAAATTAGTTAAAATAGATAATTATGTAAATATAAAAAAATTTGTTATTTCACCCTATATTGATATTAAAATTAAATTGGAGAATTAATAATGGAACAGCCAGGAATATTAGGTACTGCTATAAAGATTACCGCAATTTTAGATATTAATACCGCTACTTCCGCAACTATTACCATTGAAGACCCTTCAAGAGTTGATAAAGTAACTTCTGCGGATATGACTAAAGAAGCAAATAAGGTTTATTCCTATGTTTACCAAAGTACTGAGGGAGACCAAGAAGGTAGATATGTAGCTACTATATATATTGTTTATGGCGGATATACCGTAATAAAAGAATCATCATTTGAAATGATAAACGCATTTGATACAACTGACTAGAAAAGGAGAATTTTATGGCTAACAGTGTAGCTACAAACGGAGTTTTTAAATGGATAGCAACTGCTCTCGTTTCAATTTTATTGACTTTTAATTCTGTTACTTTAAATAATTTAAGATTAGACCTAAAAACTATTGATGAAAAAATATTTAAACATTTAACTAATGATGAGATTCATATACCTAGAGATTACGTGGTTTCTAAGGCTGAATTTGATTTAAATAAAAAATTTAGAGATGATTTTTCAAATAGAGTTATGGAATCTATTTGTGAATTGAAAAAAGATATAAGAGAACAATTAAATTCTTTTAATAAGAAAAAGTAATGAAAAAAATAACTTATATTAGTAGACTATTAAAAAATGCTAATCTAACAACTAAAATATTAATTTATTTTAGTAGTAAGACTGCGGGAGATGATTTTGACCCGTATGAACAAAATTATACTTATACTAATTTAAATCCAATTGCGATAAAGGGGTATGTTAGTTCAATTTCTCCAGAAGCCCTAGTTTGGAAAAGCTATGGATTAAAAGAAATTGGAGCAAAAGAAATACTTTGTGATGAAAAATATGAGAAATGGTTTAGAAATGCAAATAAGGTAGAGATAGATGGAGATGTTTATGAAGTATTTAGAGAATCTACTGGTAATCGGGTTATTATACAAAAGAGACCTCATAAGTTAATACGAGTAGTATTGGCTAAGAAGGAGTAATAAATGTCTGGACAATATTTTTCAGAAAGCAGAAATGTAGAATTGAGTACAATTCAATATTTAGAAACTCAAATTGATGCTAATTGGACTGGAGTTAATGTAGTTAAATCTTTTCTTTCTGCTTATGCAAAGGATATTCAACCTCCTATAGTCGCAATAAGATTGCTTGACCAAACAACAAATAGATTGGAAGTTGGAGCAACAACTCTAGAAAACAGATATACTATTGCTATAGATATATTTGCTAGGAGTGCGGGTCAAAGATTAGATTTAGCCGATTTTATATTGAATCAAGTAAAAGATTCTTGGACTTATAATACTTATGCCCACGCTACTGGAGATAAATCTTCTATTGTAGCTACAGCTACTGGTAAAATAATAGTTACAAATTTTGTAGAGAACGGAATGGTTGATATTGGAGAAACTGAAGAAGCTAGAGATAGATTTAGACATTCTTTAATTTTTACAGTAAGGAAAAATATATAATGCCATTATTGTCTGGAGATAAAGTAATAAGTTTAAAAATAAATAGACGGGGCGTTCATACTGATAGAATAAAAAAATTTACTAGAAAATATTCCGATATAGTAGAAAATGAATTATATAAAATAGCTAAAAAAATAGGTGCTCATTTTTCAATGGTTATAAATAGAGATAGGAAACGAAAAACTACTCACCAAAAGGGCGGATTAGCAAGTGCTTTTACTCAAGATAATATGATAAATATTTCTCGTAGAGGGCAAAATGTTTCAGTTAGAATAGGAGATAAAAATTATTTGAATGATAAATACCCTTATTGGAGAGTTATAAATAATGGTGGATATATTCCGCAAGCTAATTTGGGTTTTTTTGGTCATTTTAAAAGACCAGATAAGAATTTCGCAGGAACTGGAGTTGGAACTGAAGTTTGGCACGGATTAACCGATACTCAATATACTTGGGATAGAGCTTATTTTATTCAACCAAAGAATCCAGTACCAGCAATGAACTATATAGGTAAAACTAAAGTATTTGTAAATACTAATTGGAATAGTAAATGGAAAATAGACCTTTACAACAAATTAAAAAAGAAAGATAACCTATAGGAGAGGAAATAGCCACAGGAGGGCAAATAAATGATTCATAGTACAGATTATAAACCTAGAGTATATCCTTATTTAAATACTAATGCTGACCATCAAATTGATAGGTTACAGGATATGACTGCTAGCGTTACATTAAACAGAACAAAAATTGAGGAAATAGGTAGAGATGGTTTAGTAGATTGGAAGGTTGGGAATCCTTCAGTTACTTTAACTCTTAGACAGTTAGAGTATGGTTCTATGCAGTTTTTTCAAGATTTAAGAAATTCAGGTTCAACAGATACAAAAATAGAATTTAATGAATATGATACACCAAAAGTAGATATTGCAGGATATGCTACAGATGAAAATGGGACTTTTAAAAGTACTGTTTGGTACCCAGGATTTAGATTATCTGGATTCAGTATAAATATAGGAGACCCAGACGCTATAGTTGAAAGAAGCTTTAATCTAATTGGTGAAGATGAAATAACACTACAAGGAGCAAACAAATATTTAATAGTTTACGATTCAGGTGCTGCAAGCGGAGGAACTGCTGAATCTTTTGCTTTAAGTTCTCCTAGCCCAGTAGCCGACCCAGATAATTCTGGACAATATTTATTTAAAGTTACTAGATATAATATTTCTGACGGAACTACTGATACTTTAAAGTATGAAGCTGGTTCTGGAGACCCAGCTCTTGGTACAGATTATTATACTTATGCTTCAGGTACGTTAAAAGTACATACAGCTGCGGGAGATGTAGTTAGAGCTTATTATTCTGCCGCTACTTATGTTAGCGGAGATTCAACTTTTACTAATAATGATACTGACGCTGCTGCATTAGAAGCTAAATTTTGTAGCGTTTATCTAGAAACTTCTAATTATTTATATAGACTTCAATCTGTAGCAATAGATGTTACTTTTAATAGATTTGATGTTAAAGAAATTGGAAGCAAAGACGTTGTTCAAACTGGTATAAGAGATGTAACTACAAGAGCTACTCTTGGTAGAATTTTAGACCAATGGACAGTTGAAGAAGTATTAAGAGGAGAAGTTGCTGATTACGGTAAACTTGATATTAGAAAGTTTGGAGACAATAAAAATTTAATTGTAAAAATCTATTCTGATGATGGGAAAGGTACTTTTAGGATGGGATATAAACTTACAGACTTAGCTCCAATTGGAGTTGACGATGGTACTCCTTTAAATGATTATGTTACAAGAGGGGTTACGTTAGAAGGAGAAAGTGGATTTGTTTCTACTAATATTAATGAATTTTAATGATAGAAAATATAGATAGAAGAAGTTATAAAGGTAAAAATAATCCTAACTGGAAAGGTGGATTAATATCAGTATTTTGTGATAATTGTGGAAAAATTAAAAAGATTAAAAGAAAAGAGTTAAAGTTAAAACATCATTTTTGTAATAGAAAATGTTATAGTTTATGGTTGAAAGAAAATATGAAAGGCTCTAAAAATCCTATGTATGGAGTTAGATTGAGAGGTAAAAAATCTGGTGGATATAGCAATGGTAGCAGTACGTTAAAAGGATTAATTAGAGAATTAATTGAAGCTAAACAGTTTAAAAAAGAAGTATTTGAACGTGATAATTATACTTGTCAAGATTGCGGTAAAAGAGGAGGATATTTAGAGATTCATCATATTAAAGAGTTTAATAATATACTTAAAGAATTTTTAGCCTATTATTCTCAATTTTCACCAATTGAAGATAAAGAAACTTTAGTTAGATTAGCTATTACTTGGAAAGATTTTTGGGATGTGAATAACGGAATTGTTTTATGTAGAAACTGTCACGAGAAAACTTTTGTTGGAAGGGCTAAAAATTTAGTTACAACTAATATAAACGAGCTATAAAGCTTTAAAATAAACTTTGGGGAGAATTATTTCTCCCCTTAGTTAACAAGGAAGGTAGGGTATGGACTTAAAAATTAGGCACGAGTATTTATTGGAAGTACTAGATAGAGAAAGTAAGAATCTAGTAGGTAAAATAATGAAACGTCATGAAATCATAGAGAATAAAGATATTTTAAAGGCTGAAGTTAAAGAACTTATCTATGAAGAAATGCGTCACATTAGAGACCTTCTATTGGCTGGTGGGAGAGGATTAGAACAAAAAGTATTTGAATTTAAACAATAGGGAGACTCTATGGGTCTCTCTTTTTTTTATTTTAAAGGAGAAGTATGGAAGATATCAAAAAAGAAAATTTAGAACCTGTTAATGTTATTAGTGAAGAATTAAAGAAAGAAAAGGTTAATGAAATTAAAGATAAGATGAAAGAAGCTATGAGTGAAAATATGGTTGAAAGCCTACTTCCAAATTCAGAAGTAGAATTTGAATATGAAGGAAAAGAATATAGGGTTCGTAAAGTATTGTATAAAGAAAGACAAGAACTCTACCAAAAAAGAGCAGAAAAACATTTAGAGCTTTTAACTAATAGTTCTTTTATGCCAGAAGAAAATATAATTAAAGAATATAAAAAGAAAGATATTGATATTAATGAATTGGACAAAACAATAAGAGTATTGCAACATAAGAAAGAAGCTCTTGAATTAAAACTTGGAAAGGCTATAAAAGATAAAGCTCCATTAACTGAGTTAAAGCCCTTTAGAGATGAGATAGAAAATTTAAAGTCTATGCAACAAGATGCTTCAATTAAAAAAACTAATTATCTTTCTTATAGTTTAGAAGCTCAAGTAAATACTTTTGCTTATTCTTATTTAGTATATTTATCTGCTGAAGTACTAAAGAAAGAAGAAGGTGAAGAAGCTAAGTGGGTTAGAGTTTGGAGTAATTATGATGATTTTTTAAATAGTGAAGAAGATTTAATAAACATATTGGCGTTTAGGGTTACACTTTTAAACAATCCAAGTATGTATCAAATCTAATGTTAGGCTACGATAAAGTATATAATATATTAAGAAAACTTGCTAATACTCAGTATTATCAGGCTTTATATACTAGAGAAGATTTAAGAATATTTAATAATAATGGCAATTTAAGTGACATTCAGTTAACATTCTTAAACCTACTTGGATTTTATAATGCTTTAAATATGGATGTTAGTATGGGGGAAGCAGACCAAGTTGTTTTTGATGATTTTATTTATGAAGATGCTTATATGTATTATAAATCTCATAAAAATGATAATAAAGAAAAAAAGATACCTGAGACGAATGGAATAAAAAGAAAAAACATTAGACCAATAGAAAAGTTGAGTAATCAGATAACTCAACAAAAAAGTCAATGGATTTTTAAATAAAGAGGCAATATAAATGGCTGGAGAAATAAGCGGAGCATTGGGTGATAATTACATTATAAATTTCCTTGCTAATGTAGAAGGAATAAAGAATGCAGATTATCATTTAAAACAAATGCAACATTCTCTAAGGAATTTAGAGGCATTTGGAAAAGATATAAGAATTACTGGACTAAGTAGAGTGGCTCAAGACGCAAATGGAGCTGTTAGTGCGGTGGTAAGGTTGGAAAATGCTTTAACTAGAGTAAAAGCTACAGCTACAATCACAACTACTCCTCAGGGTGCTATGATGGGGATACAGGGAATGCATTATAGCGAAAAGGCTGGACAATGGTATAAGCAAGGACAAAGAGGTGCTGTTAGTGTTCCACAAGAATTTAGAGGTGGACCAATTAAGTTAGATGAATCTTCAAACATATCAAAAGTTTCTATAGCTCATGATAAAGCAGCTGAAGCTGTAGAAAAACATAAAAACGCTTTAATGAAACTTACGGGTAGAGCAATATTAACTATACCTATCTGGATGGCATTAAGGGGAGCTTTTCAAACAGGAATGGCTGCTATATCTGATACTGTAAAAACCTATTTTGATTTAGAATCTGAAATGGGAAGGGTAGCTACAGTAACAAGAGGAAGTAAGGAAGATATTGAAGATTTAAAAGATGAAGTAATATCTTATAGTATGACTGCTTCTAGAGGATTTAAAGAAGCTGCTTCAGCAATATATGCCTTAGGTAGTGCAGGGTTAGATGTAAAAGAGCAACTTGCTGGTATGAATCATATTATGGATTTATCTATTGGTACGTTCGGAAATACTGAACAAATAGCTAAATTAGTAGCTGGTGCTTATAACGTATTTGGTGATTCAATAGAGGGTGCTACAACTTCTTCAGAGAAATTTAAACATATATCTGATATATTAGCATATACATATTCCACACAACAGGCTGAACTTAGTGAAATAGCTAATGCCATGACTTATGTAGCTTCAGTAGCTAATTTAGTTAATATAAGTTTTGATGATTTAGTTACTACTATAGGTGTATTGAATACAGGAATGTTAAAGGGATGTGTTGATACTAAAACTGAAATATTGACAGATAAGGGTTGGAAATATTTTAAAGATTTAGATAAAACTGAAAAGGTTGCAACTTTAAATATAAATACAAAAGAATTGGAATATCAATTTCCAACAAGATATATAGATTATAAATATAGTGGTAAAATGTTACATCAAAAAAATAAGAGAATGGATTTTTTATTTACTCCAAATCATAGAATTTTATCAAAACCTGGAGGAAAAGATTCAAATTTAGAATATAGATTTACTCTAGCAAAAGATATTTATAATACTAAAAATACTTATATTCGTGGAGCTAAATGGAAAGGAAAAAGTAAAAAAACCTTTACTTTAGAATCAGTTGATTTATATTACGGAGGATACAGTACTCCTTCTGGAAATTTGAAAATTAATATGGATGATTGGTTAGAGTTTTTAGGATGGTATTTAAGTGAAGGTTGTTGTACAAAGGATGGGCACAATAAAAAAAATAAAACATCTTATAGAACTATTATTTATCAAGAAGATGAAAAATATAGAGAAGAAATAAAATCGTTACTTAAAAGATTAAATTTTAAATTTTGGGAAAACAATAAAAAAACATTGTTTAGAATTAAGTGTGGAAAGAGATTAGCTGAATATCTAAAACAGTTTGGCTTATCTCATGAAAAGTTTGTGCCTGATTTTATAAAGCAGTTATCTCCTAGACAAATTAAAATTTTTATTTCTGCGTACAATAAGGGAGATTGCAGAAAAGAAAAAAGAAATACTTATGAGATAACAACTAACTCTATTAGAATCAGAGATGATTTAATGGAATTGGCTCTAAAGGCAGGATATTCATCTACTTATTCTAAATATACTGGAAAAGGTTCTTTTAAACAAAATCATGATATTTGGAAAATATATATAGGTAAAAACATAGAAACTTGTTTTGACCAAATTTCAAATATAAAAGGTGAAAAATATACAAATAAAAAAACTTCAACAATTGAAGAATGGGTTGATTATAATGACCAAGTTTATTGTGTAGAAGTTCCTAATTCTATTATTTTTATTCGTAGAAATGGAAAGACAATTTGGACTGGTAACAGCAAATCAGGTACGGCTCTTATGAATTCATTTGTGCAATTGGCGTCTAAGGGAGATAAACTTTCAGATTTGGGAATAGGTTTTGACCCAAGTAAACCATTGGATTTTATGAATATAATGGAACAGCTTCATACTAAATATGGAGACCAAGCTCTTTCATTAAATAATTTAAGAGAAATAATGGATACATTTGGAAGAAGGGGAGGTAGAGCTGCAGCTCAGTTAATTACTGATTTTAGTAGATGGCAAGAATCAATAGGAGATGCAAAGGCTAAATTTAAAGATTTTGCTGAATATATGAAAACTCAGGCGGGAGATACTTTACCGAAGGCTTGGGCTAAATATTGGAATAGTGTTAAAGCTGGATTTGTAGAGTCTATTGGAGGACAAGAATGGTTAGTTAAAACTTTAAATGACAATGTTACTACAAATACCGCTAGGAGATATTTAAAGAAATATGATGAAATTATACCTCAAAATTTAACTAATGCTACATCTACAAAAGATTATCTAAATCAAAACGAAAATTTAGTTAATATAATAGAAAAAAATAAAGAAGTTTATGATTTAATATTAAAAACTAAAAACGCTACTGAAGGACAAAATAAAAATTTAGATTATACTAGAAGCGTTAGTGAGTTAATATCTTCTATTGCTAAGGATATTAGTGAGAAGGGAGAAGAAAATGTAGATGTAATTAAAAGAATAAATGCAGTAATAAAATCTGATGAAATATTATCTCAAACTATTGGAGAGAATAGAATAAATGTTTATAGAGCATTATTAAAGCTTTTAAAAGATGAAGGAAAAATTCAAAAAGAAAATAAAAAAATAGCCGATGAAATATCCCAAGCTACTCTTGATGATTTTGAAACTTTAAAGAAAAAAGAAAGAATTAAATTAATTGAAGCTTCTGGAATGAAGGAAGAAATTGTAATATTAGAAAAACAAAAAATATTAGTTGCAGAAATAAATAAATTTATAGAACAAAGAAATCTCAGTCAAGAAGATAAAGTTAGAAGTTTAGATATTTCTGAAATAGCAAATTCTGAAAGATATTTAGAACTAGTTGAAAAGGTTAATGGAGCTAAAGATAAACTTAATGAATTAAGAGAATTGTCTTTGGATTTATCTTCTCAAGAATTACAATCAGCAAAAGAATATTCTGATATTATGAAAGATTCTTTTTCGGAAGGTCTTTCTGGTTATATTATGGGTGAAAATAGTTTTGGTGATATATTTAAAAATATGGGTACTGCTATGAAACAAGGACTTAGTGATACTTTATCTGAAGGAATTGGAGATATATTATTTGATTCTTTAGGAGCAGGAGGAGCGTTTTCTGGATTGGCAACTACCCTAAAAGATGCATTAGGTGGAAAGGGAATGAAAGGACTATTTAATTTTCATATAACTGGAATGAGAGAGGTTCTTACTTCTCATTTAAATGGATTAAGCGGAGTTAGTTCTGGAACTGAAGTTGGAGGTTTATGGGGAAGTGGAGCTGGACAATTAGCAAGTAGTTTTTTAAATGCTCCGTTATTTGGAACTGGAACTGGCGAAATAACTACTGGAGGAATGGGAAGATTTAATGCTCAAGCTCAATCAAGAGGACTTTCTGGAGCCAAAAAAACTGGAGGAGTTACTGGTGGAGGTATTCTTTCTAGTGCTATGTTGGGATATGGGCTGGCTCAATCAAGCGGTGGAGATGCTCTTGGTACAATAGGAGGTTCAATGGCTGGTATTGGAGCTTTGGGTGTTATGTCTGGGATTGGAATGGCGGGAGTTGGAGCTGCATATTCTGGAGCAATAGCTGGTGGTTCAAGTATGATGGGAGGTATTTCAGCGGGTCTTGCTGCTATTGGTCCACTTGGATGGATAGCTATAGGCTTATTAGCTATAGGTAGTGCGATAGCTATGTCTAGCAGCGGTTCTACTACAACTCAAACAGAAACTAAAGAAGAAATAAAAAATATATCAAGCAGAATAGATATAAGTAATAATCACTTAGAATGGGTAAATAGAAATTTAGTGGCTTTAAGACAAGAATTAACATATATTTTACCTCAAAGTGCTTATTTTAGTGAAAATATTGAAGATGCTTTTGCTCTTTCAGCAACAAGAGGTGACCAATAATGAGTAGAAGTACGTGGAACATTTATACAAAAGTAGCAGGTAGTTGGGTTAGTGACGGTACAATATATAGACCTAACGAATCTTTAAATTTCGCTATAATTTCAACTCAAAGTAAAACTATGTTAGCGGATGGTAGTAGTGCGTATTTTACACCCTCTATTAAATATAATTCTGATACAATATCATTTATTTGGATATTTGATGACGGAACTATGAAAACGAAAGTTGAAGGATATATGAATGCGGGTACGGATATAAAAATAATAGACCATAATTCAACTGAGTATATTGGAAGATTTATATCAATAGATTCTACTTGGCAAGTTGGTCTATCTAGTGATAGATATGATATAAAGTCAATTTTTCAATTAATACCTAGTATTGCGTAGGAGTAAATAATGGCAAGACAATTAAGTAGCATGATAACTAACCAAATAACTTCTCAAGACATAAAGGGGTCTTTTTTATTTTATGTCGGAGGGAATCATTATAACAGTTATTTATTAAATTGGGAAATTTCTTATGATACAAGTTTTGGTGCAGCACAAGCTACGTTTACTCTTAATAATAATGATGGAGAATTTGGAGAGGGTAAAAGTAGAACTATTAATATTGGTGACGTTGTTGAATTTATAGAACTTTATCAGGGAGATTCTACTCAATTTAAAAAATTTTATGGTATTGTTGAACAAAGAGCTATTTCTAAACAGTCTGGACAAAGAACTATTTCTTTGAGTTGTTTAGACTATATAGGAGTTTTAAGTAAATGGGATATAGATATGGTAATAGAAGGAACTAGAGTAGAGGTTGTTGAAGAAAAACTTGAACCCGTTTATTTAGATGCTCCAAATGATGGTATGGCTCAATTATTTAATTTTGCTAATAACGGGATAGCTACAAAACCATTACCTCTTATTAAAGTAAGAGATATTAATCATACTGATAACGTTGAAGCTCAGTATGACGGGTTTGAAATTTACTATGAAGTTGGGCAGTTAAAAATGGGAACCTCTTTAAATGTAAGAGATAATTATGACGTTCTTGCGACTTATAGTTATTACGTAAAGGGGAAATATGTAGAAGATGCCATAGAGGAAATTTTAACTCAGCCAAACGGATACGGAGGGTATTTATTTGGTCAACCATCAGCTCAACACGTAATAGATTTAAACCTAACTACTAATTATTATAATGAAGAAGGAACTCTTACTGATACGTTAACTCCAAACATTAGTTCAAAAACAATAACCATAGATACAACTCTTACTCAAGATTACGGTTCTGGAGCCGATGAATTATATTTATCAGATACTACTGGTTTTCCTTCAAATGGAGCTGGGTCTGGAACAATATCTGTAAACGGGGATATTTTTACTTATACTGGTAAAACAGCTAATTCTTTAACTGGTATTTCTGGATTAGGGAATCATAGTTCTGGCGATTATTGCGAATTTGAAAATACTTATAGTCCTGGACAAATTTGGGAATTATCCTATAATAACGTACAAACAGATTTAACTTCTGGAGATTTTACGCTTCCATCCGCCTGTACTTTTAGATATTTTGATAAAAGATATGGTAGAATAATACTTGATAGTGGAATAAGTATAGGAGAAGTTTTAACTTGTGATGTAGATTATGTTTTTAAAACAATACAAGCTACTGGAATAGAAATAAATAGGATAGCTTTTAGAAAAAGAGAAACTGAAAGTAGATTCAGTGCTATAAAAGAATTAAGAGAATATCTTGCTCCTAATTATATAATAAGAACTCAGGGAGATAATAAAATATGGGCTTCATATTTACAACAAAAAACTTCTGAGGATTATTCTTTAAGTTTAGCTAAAGGATTTAATTATATGGAAGATACTGACCTTTATACTAGAGTTACTATGTGGGCTAAAAATGAAAATCCAACCAATATAATGTTTGGAGATGATATTGATTATTCTAGTGAGTCAGAAGACAGTTATACTGGTATTGCAACTAATGATTTATTATCTTATTTTGGAGAAGAAAAATCTGGTATTTTATCGGAAGAAGCAGAAGGACTTTTATCAGAAGCAGAACTATTGAATAATTCTGAGATTCAAAATTTAATTAATTATGTTAATACAGAATATATAGCTACAGATTATGCTTCTCAAGATTCTACTGGATATTATGTATATGGTACTCAAATAAGTAGCGTTGGTAAAGTAATATTAGGAAATATTACTCCAGTAGTATTTGTTAATGGAGTTCCAATAGATAACAAAATTCATACTATGACTGGAGTTCCAATTAAAATAAAACAAACTACAGAGACAACTACTACTTCTGGAGGTAAAAGTAAATCAGTTAGCACTACAGCTTTATATTATTATGAAATTATTTTTCCTCATACTTCAATAGTTCCAGAAGAGCCGATATATTTATATGATTCTCAGGGAATACTTCAATATACTTTATATGGAAATGACCCAAATATGGATTATGGAACTGGTATCTGGACAATTCCTGGAGTTGAAAGAAATGATGTGGCAGAAGTATTATCTACCGCTACTTATAAAGTATTGTATTCTTCAGATAGTTTAAAGATAGAATATGGAGACGCAGTATTTAAGATACACAAATCCATACTTCCAGAACCAGATAACGTAAACGTGAGAGCAACTTATGAATATTGGGCTATAGCTATTGTATCTAGAAATATAAATCACGTAGTTGATGGTAGGAGAGATACTCAACTACAATTAGAATTTTTTGGAGAACCTCCAGATGGATTTCATTTAGCAACTATTGATTTAGGAGCTTCTTATAATATACAAGCTATTGATTTAGTTGGTGGATTTTATAAGCCAGACGCAAATAGAAAATTTGATATGGGATTTGCTATGAGTTTAAAATACTCTACTGACGGAACTAATTTTTATGCTATTAGTGATAAAACCGAAATATTTGATGTTCAGGCGGGAGAAGCAATAACGTTTGAAGAAGAAGATTTGGGAGAAGATTTTGAAGCTAGATATTTAAAATTTACCTTAGAAAGTGCTGAAAGAATAGAATATGGAAAGGGTAGATACGTAGTTGCGATTACTGAAGTTTCAGTATATTCAGATATTGTTTTAAAATCAGAATCAAAATTAATAGCTACTACAACGTTAACTGAAAGCGTTATTGCGTCAGATACTGAAATAAATGTAAATAGTACCTCTGGGTTTACTGAACCAGAATCTGGAGAAACTGCTACTGCGTATATTGATAAGGATTCAAGTAAGTCTTTTACCTATACTGGTATTACTGAAACTTCTTTTATTGGTTGTTCAATAGAAAGCGGAGTTAGTGGGTATATTGGGGAATACGTTACTCAAACGATAACTGGAGACAATACTATATATGATAATGACAATTTACTTCCAAAATTAGGAGATAGAGTATATAGAAAGAGTCTTATAAGCGATAGAAACCTATATAGCCAAAGTGAATTAGATAATGTATCTAAATCTTTTTTAAGAGAATTTTATAAAAATCATAGTAAAATAAACGTAGAAATAATGTACTCTCCTTTTTTAAAGGTAGGTCAAACTATAAGCGTTACTGACACTTATAATAATATAGACGGAGTTCGTTATTTTATAGAGAATATAAAGGATAGCAAAGGAAACTATTCGTTGACTTTAGCAAGATATCCTTAAAATTGGAGAAATGTATGAAAAATAATGGAACTGTAAATTTAGTTAATAATGATTTTTTTGTATCTGGTGGAACTGGAGAACCTAAACTTGGAGGCTATACTATTGATAACGGTTATATGTGGCATGATAATATGTATCATTACTATTATCCTATTTATGATACTGTTAGATTTGAAAAAAGTAAAGTAGATATTGCATTTAAAATATTGAAATCTTTATTTGAAAATAAGCTATTAGAGGAAGTATCAGTTGAAAAATTTGTAAAACTTGTAAGTGAAATAGCGGATAATTTATGAAACCAATTACCAATGAAATAAAAGAGAAAATAAAGTTATATAGAAAAAATAATATGGATATTTCTGAACTTATTAAAGACATAGATATTAAAGGTCAGAATCTATCTTATTGTTTAATTAAAGATTTAAATAGAACTAAAGAGAATATGTCTGGAACTATATTTGATTTTGCTACTATTGGCGAAGATGGGAAAGTAACTAATTTATCTAATAATAACTTTAGCGGAGCAAGTTTTTGTGGAACTAAATTTTTAGGTAAAATATATTTAAGAAGATGTAATTGTCAAAATTCTAATTTTAATGGTTCTTGGATGTTTAACGTTGAATATCAATATACAGATTTTAGATATGCTACTTTTTGCGAATCAATAATTAGAATGGGTAGTGATTTTGGAAGAGGGGCTAAAATGGACAGTAATTTTTTTAAAGAGTTAGCTTCTGATTGGAATTTAGAAATAAGGGTAAAAGATGAATGAACAAGGTCAGCACTTACAAGAAGTAACTGTTAGTTTTTTATTAGATGAAAAAATAAATAAAAGAAAAGCTAAAATATTTCTTATTGATTTAATAAATAAAATAGGATTGGTTATAGTTAGATTTAGCTATAATGAATTATTTCCTGGATTTGATTTAGCTTGTACGTTAAAAGAATCTATAGTTTATTTTGGATATTGGGGGGAATATGGTTACGTTAGAATGTATATTTGTTCTTGTAAAAAATATAATTCTGAAATTATATCTAATATAATCAAAGAAAATTTTAAGATTAAAGACAATATTTGTATTGATATTATAAAAAATATTACTGTAAGGGAAGAAATGGAGAATCTATGTCAACGCTAAGAAATCTAAAATTATTATTAGAAAAGAAAACTAATTTCCAAACTATTAGATTATACGAAACTGAAGAGGGTAAGGTTATGTTAACTCTTGATACTTTTGTTCAATTTTTAGAAGGAGAACAAGAAAAAAAATATCATAAAATGTTAACTCAACCAGCAATAGATTTACACAATAATCCAGAACACTTTCTAATATTAGGAGGAGGAGATGGGTTGGCAGCAAGGAATATATTTAATAATTGTAAAAAAGCTAAGATAACCATGGTAGAGCTGGACAAAGAAGTTGTTGATTTATGTAATACAAATGAAAAGTTAAAAGAAATGAACGAAAATAGTTTGCCTCTTTGTAATATACATTATGAAGACGCTTTAAAATGGGTTCCAGAATGTAATTATATATTTGATATAATAATATTAGATTTTCCAGACCCAAATAATGACGAATTAAAAAAATTATATACTAAAAAGTTTTTAACTCAAGTTATAGCTTTATTGGCTCCTGGAGGAGTTATTTCTATACAATGCCATTATAGTATTAAACATATTATAGCTAAAAAAATAATAGATTTATTAGATAATAGTGTTATATTAACATATACTATGCCTTTTCTTGAAGAGGGTAGTGTAGTATTGGGGAAAAAAGAGTTGGAGTATAAATAGTGCAAAATAAAGTATCATATAGAAATCTTTACACTCAAGTAATAGATGAAATAAATAAAAGAAATTCAAATTCTACTAAAATAGGATATGATTCTAAGGGAGTTAGGTCTCAAACGGTAGACCCAGTATCATTTTCTTTGAGTTCTTCAGAAGTAAGTACAACCTCGATACTTAACGCTGTAATGGATTTACTTGAAGAATTAGTTGCTCCGAAAATAAAAAGCGGTTTAACTGCAGAAGCTACTTCTCCTATATCAAATAAAATAAAAATAACTGCTGGAGTAGCAATAATAGGGGGAAGAATATATCGTTTAGTAAAAGATACTACTATTGAAGTTCCATTTGATGGTTCTTCTAGCGTATTTTATATTAATTTATATAGTAGCGGTGTTAAAATAGAAAAAAACCCAGCTACTGGATATGTAACAATAGCGAAGGTTATAGTTCCAAATCCATATATTAGCGTTTCTAGGGTTAAAAATAAAAGAGAAGATGATTATGAAGGTGATGCTTATATAATAAGCAATAAAGAAATTGTATTTTTTGGTGATTCTAACGGAAATTTAGAAGAAGAAAGTATTGATTATTTGAGAGATAATATTGGAGAAATTTTAGCTGATAATATTATAGGTAATATTAGACTTAGTGAAAATTTAAAAATAATTAATACAGCAGGAACTTTGGAAATAAACAGTAATTCGGTTAAAATTAAAGATTTTGATGAAAATATATTGATGAAATTGAACGATAAAGGAACTTATTTTTATAATACTTCTGGTATTGAATTAGCTAGGTTTACTAGTATAGACGCAAGAATTGGTAATATTATAGTAGATACTAGTTCTATATATTCAGGTAATTTTGTATCTGGAGCTTTAGGTAGTGGGTTTAGAATACAAGATACAGGCTACGCTGAATTTCAAGACGTTTATATTAGAGGTAAATTTACTGCTAGCGTATTTGAAAAAAATACAATATCTAGTGTAGGCGGAAATTTATTAGTATCTGATAGTGATGTATTAGACGAAGACATGACTGCTCATGATTCTTCTGATTTAGTTATAACTGGAGATACTTATTTCGAAGCAGGAGATATTCTTAGAATTAAAGACGCTTTAAATGATGAATGGATGGAAGTAGTATCTCGTACAGATAATACTTATACTGTAATTAGAGATAAAGCAGGAGATTATGCTGGTCACGATAATCCAGAATGGAAAAAAGGAACTGCCGTAGTTAAATACGGACAATCGGGAGAAGGATTAATTTATATGACTGCTTCAGAAGATACTGCTCCTTATTTAAGTATATTAACTCACGCTGGAAATCCATGGGATACAACAACTACTAGAGTTAGAATGGGTAATCTTAATGGATTTTTAGGATATACTTCTGATTTATATGGTATAGCTATAGGAGAAACTGATTCATATTTAAAATATGACCCAACTAATGGATTAAGAATTAAAGGTGAGATAACTATTACTGGAGGAAATGCTTCTGTAACTTTCTATCAAACAGAAGAACCAACATCTGGTATGAAAGATGGAGATTATTGGATAGATACTGATGATAATAATACAATGTATGTATATGATAGTGGCTCTTGGCAATTAGTATCTGCTCAAGGAGTAACTACTTTTAGACAGTCTTCTATTCCTACTGCTAATAACGCAGGAGATTTATGGATAGATTCTGATGATGATAAACTGTACAGAGCTACTAATTCAGGAGATGATGAAATAACTCCAGGTGAATGGGAACTTATTGATGCAGCAGTTGCAACAGGTTGGGCATATTCTGGAGATAGTACTTATATAAATGGTGGAACTATATATACAGGAACTATTGTAGCTAATTCTATTGCAGCAACCACTATTACTGCCGATAAAATGAATGTTTCTACTTTATCTTCTATTAGTGCAAATATAGGTACGATAACAGCAGGTACTATAACTGGTACAACAATAAGAACTGCTGCTACTGGACAAAGAGTTCAAATGGATTCAGATGGATTATTTTTATACGATAGTGGAGGAAATAAAACATTTGGAGCATTTTTAGACTATTTTAGCGGAGAAGGAGATATAGGTGATGTTTTGATAGGAAGTATTGCAGATTCTAATTATATGTATTGGGATGATAGTGCAGGAACTTTTACTGTAAATGGAGCTATTAATGCTTCTTCTGGAAATTTTACTGGAACTATAAATATAGGTTCTGCAGGTAGGGTATATATAGATGGAACTAATGAGATTATTAAAGTTTATGATGGAGATGGATATTTAAGAGTTGAATTAGGAAAACTAACATAAGGAAATAATATGAGTGCTTTTATATATGGAGACGGTAGTGATGGTAATATAACAATATCTTCTAATACAACTTTAGTTAGAGATATGCAATATAATAATCTTACTATTAATAGTGGAAATATTTTAAACACTGCTGGATATAGAGTACGAGTATTAGATACTTTTCTTAATAATGGAACTATAGTAGATAACTCTGATACTGGTGGTTCTGGAGGGGCTCAAGCAGTATCTTCTCCTGGTATTGGAACTGGTGGACCATCATCTACTGGAGGTACTTTACAAGGAGGAATTGGAACTGATGGAAATTTAGGTTCATCTGGAATTGGAACTGGAGGAGCAGGTGGAGCTAGTGGTGGAAGTGGAGGAATTTCTCCTTGGTGCGAAATTCATGGTACTATTCATTATGAAGCAGGGGGAATTGGAGGAGCAGGTGGAGATGGAGGTGATGGTGGAGGTTCTATATTAATCTACTCTACTAATTTTAATAATCAAGGAATTATTGATGGAGATGGTGCTAATGGTGCTAATGGTGCTAATGGTGGAGAAGGTCAAGCTGGATATGGTGATAGGGAATGGTGGCATAAAGGCGGAGGTGGTGGTGGTGGTCAAGCTGGAGCAGGTGGAAATGGAGCAACTATAGAAATAATATATAATACATTAGTAAACATTGGAACTATTACTTATGATGGAGGAAGTTCTGGAACTCCAGGTAATGGTTATCCTCAATCTATTGCTAAAGAAGGATATTGGAGATATAATTATTGTTATGATGGAGGAGTTAGTGTAGGTGGGGGTAATGGTGGAGGTTCTACAGGACATGATGTATCTTTAGGATACTATGGAGAACCAAGAATTAAAGCTGGAGCAGGTGGAGATGGAAGTTATAATAGAGATGGAGACGATGGAATTTTATATATTGGAACTTATGAAGATAGTGATTGGATAGAAAGTGTTAGTGGAAGTAATTTTGTAAATGTTTCTGGAAGATTGTATTCAAAATATAATAGTTATTCTATAGAATTTGATTATAAGAGTTCTGGAAATTGTTCTGCATATAAAGTTATTAATTATGGTTCAAGTATTAATGATACACAACATAAATTAGAAGGTAATATATATATTCCTTTATTAGAAGCTGGAGGAACTGTAACTTTTAAGTATCAATGGCTTACTTCTGCTGATGCAGTTATATCAACAACTACTATAGAAACTTTTACTTCTACACAAGAATATACTAAGTATTATACTGATTGGCTAAATGCACCTACTAATGCAGAAAAATTAAAAGTTATATTAGAATGTACTGGAAGTGGAGATATTCATGCTTTTTTAGATGATTGTTTAATGAGAACTGTTCCAGATTATGGAATAAGAATATCAGATATTAGCGGAAACAAAAACACTATCACTACTAAAAATGCTAGTATAATAGCAGCTGGAACTTATACTATGCCTAATAGTTTAAATGGAGATAATACTTATGGAATAGATATATCTTTAGGTCAAACAGTATCTGAAGATGATATAGGTGTTATTGTAATTCCAGGGTTAGCTAATATTAATAGTAAGGCTATTTACTGTATTGTGAGCGGTACTTTGTATCAAACTACTCATTATGCAAATAGTGCAGACACTTATTATACAAGAAATGATTCTACTGGAGCTATGACAACTTGGTCAGCTGGAGCTATGAGTAGTTCTAATCAATCAACTTTTGACCCTATATTATGTGCTTTTCCAATTGCTTTTTGGGATAAAAGGGGGGCATCAACTTTTAGTTCAATTAGGTTATTTGCAGCAACATGTTATTTGGTAAGAGATGCATCAACTTATACAGGAGACTCTGATTATTATGGAACAAATATTAAAGTTTATAGTATAGGTTCAGAAGGTGTTTCTGAAATAACATATTTAGTGTGTTTAAAAAAACATTAAAGGAATATTATGAATTACGGAATTAGATGTACAAATCAAAGTGGAGATAGTGTCACATTATCTTATAATATTGTAGAAATTATTGATACAGGAACTATAACTATGCCAAACTATTTAAATATAGATGGAACTTATGGAATAGATATAGATTTGCCTGGAGCTGAAGATATAGACATTAGTAGAATAGGAGTGTCTGTTTTTCCTACTAAATTTACTTATGATGTTAATACATTTTGGACTTATTGGTCGCATGATGGTAGGGTTGATTATATGTGTTCATTTTTTGCAGATGATGAAGCTTTATATTATTCTAAACATCCTTCTACTGGAGTTATGAATGTTTGGAATGCAGGAAATATGACTAGAGATTTATATAGTGAAAGTGAATGGGATGCAGTTTGTTCTGTATATCCTTTAGCAGGATGGGATTTTTTAGATTCAGAAACAACTTTTAGACAAATAAGATTGTGGGCTGCAACTGCTCATATTATTTATGATTATAGTGCGTCTTTATTTAGAACAGTCTATCAAATAGGAACTAATGGAGTTAGTGAAATATCATATATGATATTTTTAAAAGGAGATACTGAATAATGGCGTATGGATTAAGAGTATCAGACCAAGACGGATATTCTATTGAAGTGACTTCAGAAATGATATCTATTGTAGCTGCAGGCAGAATATCAACTCCAAGTGGATTAGATTCTGGAAATATATATGGTAATGATATAGATTTACCAGGTACAAATTCGTACTCAGAAGATGAAATAGCTGTTATAGCAGGTTCTTTTATTACTAATTTTGATATACATTTATATTATTTAAGTGGTGATGATTATAACATAGCTTCTTTTTATATGAATAATACAGACACTTATTATACAAGAAATGAATCTACTGGAGTTTTAACTCAATTTACTCCTGGTAATAGGTCGAGTTCTACTGCTTATGATTCAATTTTGGCTTTATATCCGTCTGCATTTTGGGATAAAATGGGAGATACTACTTTTACTTCTGTAAGAATTTTTTCTGCTGCAACTCATTATATTTATGATTATAGTACATCTTCATATAAATATGTATATTCTTTAGGAACTGACGGAGTAGAAAATGTGGATTATTCAATATATTTAAGGCATTATAATGAGTAAACAAAAAGTGACATTACATAAAATTAAAATAGATTCCAATATTTCAGTATTTGGAAAATCTACTAGTGAAGTAAAGATAGTAGATGAACATAAAGAAATTTTACAGGTTAAATATGAAAAAGATATTAACGAGGAACAATAAATATGTCTATATATAGAGTAAATAACAATAAAGGTAGGCAAGCTCAAATAAATGATTTGAATGAGATGATTTTAGAGCTTAATGGTAAAAGCGAGCAAGGTATATTTAATATAAATGAATTTAATGCAATATATAGTGCTTTTGGATTAGAAAATAAATTTTTAAGAAATAAAGCTCTTGGAAATACAACTACAGATTATACTGATTGGACTCATTTAAAAGAAGAAACTGGGTATAGTATTTGGAAAATATCTCCTACTAACTATACTTATAATTCTGTTAATCAATTATTTTTAGATGATATCTTATTAGAAAATAGAGGAGAAGCTGGTTCTGAATCTGCAACTAGTTTTGATTCTGTATTTTTATATAACGGAGATAGTGGTTCTGGATATACTGATAATACAACTGAGGCAGGAACAGAAGGCGGAACAGAATTTGATTTGGTTGATACAACAAATGATTATCTTTATATTGGAGACTCTGCTACCTTTACGGGAATAAAATTTGAGTTTCAAACTAGAGGAAGCAATCATGCTTTAAAAGTAGAATATTATAATGGCTCTGCTTGGGCTGAATTAACAATAAATACTAATTCTTTAGATGATGATACTAATAATTTTGAAAGTGATGGAAAAATAAGTTGGGATTCTGCTCCAACAGATTGGGAAACTATTGAAGTAAACTCGGCTACTAGATATTGGGTTAGAATATCTACCACCTCTACTCCTGTAACTACAGCTAAGGCTTATTATATAATACCTTATAATAGTGTACCTGCGTTATTGGCTTTATCTAGCACTCAAATACAAAATGAAGATTGGGCTTGGTGTTCTTATGGTACATCTATATATGTTACAATTAGAAATCAAGGAAATACTTCTTACGAAGGAAATTATTTTATAAATTCTTCTAGTTCTGCTACAAATTTACAAAACTTTTTCGTTCATAATCATGAGTATAAATTAGATTATGAAGATAGTACATATGTAGTTTCTAGCTTACCAGCGGATTCTATAAGTGTAAGTATTTCTGGAATGTCAGCAACTACAGTTGAAGAAGCTTTAATAGAATTATATAATGAAACTGCTTTATTTTATAGAACTGGAACTACAATATATCCAAATACTGCTAATGACAGTATAAATATAGGTTCTGGAACTGTAACTGCCGCTACATTTACAGGAAACGTAACAGGAAATGTAACAGGTGACGTAACAGGAGATGTAACAGGAAATTCAGATACTGCTACGGCTTTAGAAACAGCTAGAACTATAGGAGGAGTGAGTTTCAATGGAACAGCAAATATAGTGCCTCAAACTATAGTAGTAGCAGATACTACTGATACTAGCTGTTACGTTGCGTTATTTGAATCTGCAACTGGAAATTTATATCCAAAAACGGACGCTTCTATAACTTATAACGCTGGAACTGGGGCTTTAACAGCTACTTCTTTTATTGGAAATGTAACTGGAAATGTAACTGGAAATGTAACTGGAAATGTATCTGGTAGTTCTGGCTCTTGTACTGGTCAGTCAGCAACGGTAGCTACAATAACAGGATTAGCTCCTGATACAGCTACTACTCAAGCAACTCAACCTAATATTACTTCTTGTACTAATTTAGTAACAGTTGGTACTATTGGCACTGGTACATGGGAAGCTACTGATATAGGAATAGCTCACGGAGGAACTGGACAATCTACTGCTCAAGCAGCTATTGATGCTTTAACTCAGGTTTCTGCTGCAACTAATGAATATGTATTAACTAAAGATACAGCTACTGGAAATGCTATTTGGAAAGAAGCTCAAGGCGGGGGAACTGCCGCTGATATTTCTTTTTCTATATCTGGTATGTCAGCTACAAACGTAGACGAAGCTTTAGTTGAATTATATAGTGAAGCTAGAAGTTATGTAAAATCGTTTACTAACGCAGAATTAAGCGGAGGTAAATTAACAGTAAATCATTACTTTGAAACTCAATATATTGTAGTTGTTGTTTACGATAATAACGATTTACAAATAATTCCTGATGAAGTAGAAGTAACTACTGCTAATCAATGCGTAATTGATTTATCTAGTTACGGTACAATATCTGGAACTTGGAATGCGAGGTTGTGTATATAATGAAAATAGGAAGTAAAACTCCACAGGCGTCTGTTGAATTTGACGGATGGGAAAAGATATATGAAGTAGAATTGTCTAGTCCTTCTAATAGTATAACTATATCAGGTCTTCAAGGAGATACT